>Ga0256901_1000860_pt1 | contig 16090 bp, 14 predicted proteins | sample MC6MC0689MT_FD_190200 | JGI IMG/M metagenome (GOLD analysis project Ga0256901, IMG submission 190200) | Metatranscriptome of enriched soil aggregate microbial communities from Iowa State University, Ames, United States - MC6-MC0689-MT... | ecosystem: Environmental > Terrestrial > Soil >... | reverse complement strand
GTGGCATTTATCAAAATTTGAGTGCAATGTATGCTAATATTCCAGACTACTCAAAAGCATTAGATGCAAACTTTAAGGCAGTAGATGTTTTTACGGAAATAAAAGAAGTAGGGAGTGTAGGTGGTTGTTATGTGAATATCTCAAGTATTTATAGTGGTTTAAAGCAACATTATAGTGCTATCCAATACCTAAATAAGGCATTAAATATCTTTAGAAATATAGATGGTAATGAATATGGAATTGCCTTATGCTATGTTAACTTGGGCGACGCTTATTTTTCCGCAAGTGATGATGAATTGAAGAAAATACCATTAATTAGGTCAGAAAAGTTTGATAAAGCCCTTTGGAATCTGGAACAGGCTATGAAATATGTCGACAAAGTTGATGGTAATTCGTCTTTATTAGCAAGTATTTATCAAACCAGGGGAGATATTTACAATGCCACAGGTAAAAAGGACTTAGCTGAAGATAGCTATCAGAGATCTGTAAAATATCATTCAAACAGCACAGCGAAAAAAGAATACGCTACAGGCTTATTAAGCTTAGCTAATTTTTATCTGGCAGAAGGCTTGTACATTAAATCAGAACCTTTAATTATTGAAGCTATTGAAATTGGTAATCAGAATAAAATTTTAAGCTTGCAGAGAGATGGTTATCTGGCCCTTACCACTTTGGATGAAAAGCAGGGAAGGTTTAACGAAGCGTTAAAGAATTTTAGAAGCTATGTGCTATTTAAGGAACAAATTTTTAATCAGGAGAAAGAGAAAGAAATTACACGCAAGCAAATGCAGTTAGATTTTTCTGTTAAGGAAAAAGATTATAAAGCCAAACAGCAGTTAACAGATTTAGCGTTGGATAAACAGGTACTACTAGTTAAGAAGCGTCAACAAGAGTTGTTATTGAACCAGCAAAAACTAGCACTTATCGATAAAGAAAAGAATATACAAAGGTTAAACTTCTTGCAGCGACAAGTAAATCTGGAGAATGAGAAACTACAAAAAGAAAATCAGTTAAAGCAACAAACCTTGCTTGGTAATTTAGAACGAGAACACTCTGGTAAGCAACTGCTAAAGCAAGAAAGTGAAATCAAGCTTAATAGAAACTTTTCTATATTTTTTGGTGTATTGGCAGTAGTTTTATTAGCTGCGGCCATTTTCGTTTATAAAGCACAACGTAAAACAGCAAGGCTTAACAAACTGGTTTCCGCTCAAAAAGAGGAACTGGAAAGTTTAGGTAAAGTTAAAGATAGAATTTTTAGTGTGGTAAGCCACGATATGCGTACGCCCGTTAACTCGCTGATGGCCTTTATCAACTTATTAGAAAACGGCAACGTGGGTGAAGATAAACTTAAGAGATACGCAGCTAACTTAAAAAATTCTTTAGGTTATACATCTGCTATGATGGAAAACCTGCTTAATTGGGCGTATAGTCAAATGCAGGGATTTAAGCCAAATTTGAAAACTTTTAAGTTGGGAGATTTGCTGGTAGAATTAAGTGGCGCTGCAAAAGCTGAAGCAGCGCAAAAACATATTGAAATATCCTATACTGGTTTAACCAATGTTTCTGTTCTCGGAGATGTAAATATGACTTCGTTAGTGATACGAAATTTGTTAAATAACGCCATTAAGTTCACCGAGCAGGGCGGAGGTGTGTATCTTAAATTGATGGAAAAAGAAGGAAGCGTCTGCGTAGAAATTGCTGACACAGGCATTGGTATGAGCAACGAGCAAATACATTCGTTTAATACTGCTGCTACCCAGCTAGGCGAAACTACTTTAGGTACCAATAAGGAAAAAGGAACCGGACTAGGGCTTACACTTTGTAAAACATTTGCCCAGATGATGGGTGCTGAGCTATTAGCAGGACTAAATGAACCACGAGGAACGGTTTTTACATTTTGTTTGCCCAAAAATTAATTTAATTTTTAGTTAGACCTTTATATTGGCTCATAACAGCTTAGGCATTTTTAGTTGCTCCTCTTTAGTCATTATCTACGCTAAACCTACTTTCGTATACTATTTACACGTAGTCATCGATTAGTGGAAAACGTAAACGATAGTTAAATTATATTTGACTTTCTAATTAACGAGGCACTCAATGAAATATCGAAAAAATAAACTGTTTTGGCAATTTTTAATGAATTTTTCAGCCTTCGTGTATGAAGATATAAGAATGCGAGATAAATTTACTAGAAAAGTTAGATAACGCCTTTTTTAGCACTTCTTACAAGAGTTTTATGGTTTATTAAAGTTAAGATGTGTTCACGGTAAGATGAACTTAAAAGAACTTTAAAATCATTTTCCAAAATGATTTCGTGCTGGTTGATGCTAACAATTTTATTGAAATTAACAATGTATTGTTTGTGTACCCTAAAATAATAGTTTGGAAGTTGGTGCTCCAGATTTTTTAGGTTAATTAAAGTGATATGCACGCCATTAGGGGTAAAGAGTTTGGAGAAATCTCCCAGACTTTCAATATAAACTATTTCATCGTAGTTTAGGCGTGTGTATCCTTTTGTTTCCCTAATGAAGAAAATACCATCTTCGTTAACTGAATTTTCAACACTGATATTTGTGTTTTTGTTTTTTAAAACTAGATAATCAGTTGCTTTATTTACTGATTTTAATAGTCGTTCCATACTAACTGGTTTGGCTATAAAATCTAAAGCATCTAATTCGAAACTCTCTACAGCATGCTCCAAATGTGAAGTAACAAAAATAAAAACAGGAGCATTTTTGATGTTTTTAAGTAATTCTATTCCAGAAATATCTGGCATGTCGATATCTGAGAATACGATATCAATTGGATTGTTTTCTAAAACTTCTAGCGCTTGTAGTCCATTTTCGCAAGCTGCAATAATGTTTAATTGACTGAATTTAGCAAGATAGCATTCAATTAAGTCTCTTTCGATTTCGTTATCGTCTATAATTAGACAGTTGTATCTCATAAACACTAAATATATAGTATTTGTAGAGTTTTTTTTCTAGACTTTTAAAATATACGTAGAAATACGGGGCTAGTTAGTTTCCCTTTTTTTCTTCTCTCCATTATACTTTTTTTCTCCAGCGTTGATTTCTAAACTTAAATCATTTTCTTCTGGCGGAATAGGGCAGCGGTAACCGTCACTATAAGCACAATATGGATTGTATGCTTTATTGAAGTCTAATTGCAGTTTGCCGTCAACGATCGCCGTGGTTTTTAAATCGATATAACGGCCACCGCCATAAGTTTCTCTATTATTGGTTTGGTCTGTAAAAGGAAGAAATAAATAATCTTTGTAAGCCGCGTTTGCAGCTAAGGCGATGTTTCTGTATAGCGTTAACTGTACTGGTTTCCCTTTTAAATCAAATGTTAGTTTCGCATAGCGGATGTAATCTGCGGTAGTGCCTGCGTAGGTTGGCATTTTAAAAACCTTTTCGTTCTGAAGTAACTCTACCAAAGCTATAACCTGATAAGTGCTATCAGCGTCATAAAAGTTAAGGTGTTTTAAATCAGTTTCTTTCAACGGTGAGCGTTCGTTGCTTACAAAATCTGCCTTGTAGTGTTCACGGTGTGCCGAAATTTGTTCTTTGAAAGTTTGGGCTTTTGCACCAAGACCTAACACGAGCAGTAAGAGTAAGATACGCATAGCTGAGAATTTAACATTTCAATATACTAATAATTCAGTTATTCGTTGGAATATATCGTTGGAGCGAAAAACTTTTCGCCCATATTCTTAAACTTTGTTTGCTCTATTCCTCAACAAATGATCTGCAAGAACCAATGCTGCCATCGCTTCTACAATAACCACTGCTCGTGGTACCACACATGGGTCGTGACGACCTTTGCCTTTAATTTCTGAAGCTTCGCCAGCAGCGTTGATGGTTTGCTGATTGTGCATAATGGTAGCAACCGGCTTAAAACCTACTTTAAAAGTAATATCCATCCCGTTAGAAATGCCTCCTAAAATACCACCAGCATGGTTAGTAATGGTTTTAAACTGATTTTCATCCTGAGATTTTGGCAAGGGAATGTCGTTATGTTCCGAGCCTCTTAGTTCTGTGCCTTCAAAGCCAGAACCGTATTCGAAGCCGTGAACAGCGTTGATGCTTAGCATTGCTTTGCCTAAATCTGCATGTAATTTGTCGAATACAGGCTCGCCTAAACCAGCGGGACAGCCAGTAATTACACAACTCACTTTGCCACCAATAGTATCACCATCTTTACGAACGCTATCGATAAATTCAATCATTTCGTTCGCTGTAGCTGGATCTGCACAACGTACAATATTAGCTTCTCTTAATTCAAGTAATTCAGCAATATTACCACTCTCTAAATTTGGTGCATTTATTTTGCCTACGGCAGTAACATGTGCAAAAACATCAACCCCGTTATGCTTTAATAAAAGCTTTGCAATGGCTCCAGCAGCTACTCTTGCTGCAGTTTCTCTAGCCGAAGAACGACCGCCACCACGATGGTCGCGTACGCCATATTTAGCATCGTAAACATAATCTGCATGGCTTGGACGGTAAACATCCACATTGTGCCCGTAATCTTTACTGCGTTGGTCTTCGTTAGGAATTAGCATCGCGATTGGCGTGCCTGTACTTTTTCCTTCGAAAACTCCCGAAAGAATTTGTACAGTGTCGCTTTCCTTACGTTGCGTGGTAATTTTCGATTGCCCAGGTTTACGTTTATCCAACTCGGATTGGATGAAATCTAAGTCTATCGTTAATCCTGCGGGACATCCATCTAAAATAACACCAATGGCCACGCCATGAGATTCGCCAAAAGTTGTAATGCGAAATAATTGTCCGAAAGAGTTGCCTGCCATTAAGTTATGAGTTGTAGGTTTTAAGTTATACGTTTTGGTTCTTGCTCTTGTTCCTTTATCCTTGTTCTTCAACAGAAAATCCCGCATTTTTCAAGTCTTCCCAAAAATAAGGATAAGATTTTTCAACTACGTTATAGTCTTCAATTTCCAGTTCCTCAATTAATAGGGCTAAAGGAGCGAAAGCCATTGCCATGCGGTGGTCTTCGTAAGTGGCAATACTTACTTTTTTAGGAAAGTGTAATCCAGAACAGTCTAGTGTATACACCAGATTATCTTCGCTTAGTTTTACGCCAATTTTAGCCAACTCGTTTTGCAGTGCAGCAACACGGTCGGTTTCTTTTATTTTTAAGGTTTCTAAGCCTGTAAAAGCCATATTTATTCCCAAAGCGGCAGCAATTACCACAATGGTTTGCGCCAAATCTGGGCAAGTTTTTAAATCTAAAACTTTATCGGTGTCTTTAAGAGACTGATCTTTCTTGAAAGCTATTCCGTTATCGGTTTTAGAGGTACTCAAGCCAAAAATCTCCATAATGGTTTTGATTTGACTATCGCCCTGTAAACTTTTATCACGCAGGTGGGGTAAGCTAATTTTTGCATTGTTTGCCAAGGCTACCACGCTGTACCAATAAGAAGCAGCGCTCCAATCTGGTTCTACAATAAGGGTAGATGGTTTAAAATCTTGGTGTTTGATAGTAATTAAATTTCCATTCCACTCATGTGAGATGCCACATTCTGCTAACATAGCCAAGGTCATTTCTACATAAGGTTTGGAAGTTAATTCGCCAACAATTTCTAAAGTTAAGCCTTGTTTAAGGGTAGGGGCTAACATTAGCAAAGCCGAAATATATTGACTGCTAATGTCTCCTTTTATTTTGATGTGTGAATTTGTTTGGGCAAGTGGTCCGCTGATGGCCAAAGGAGGGAAACCTTCCTGTTCAGCATAGCTAATATCTGCACCAATTTCTTTAAGCGCATTTGCTAAAATACCAATAGGACGTTGCTTCATGCGTTCGGTTCCCGTTAATAGGAAATTACCGTTTTTTGCAGAAAGATAGGCCGATAAAAATCGCATTGCAGTGCCGGCTGGGCCTACATCTACTGTTTTTTCAGTGTTGCTATCATTCTCGTAAGTATCTAAATCAGATAGGATAGCGTTTAGTGTAACGGTGTCGGCAGCATTTGATAAGTTTTCTACTTTTACCAAGTTCTTGCTCAACGATTTAATAATCAGTGCTCTATTGCATTCGCTTTTTGAGCCTGTTAATTGTATTTCCGCTTGTATATTTTGTGTTCCTTTAAAAGAAACAATAGCATTTTTATGCATGGTTTGGTTGGTATTAGGTCGATGGAAATAAGGATGCCTCTGAATTTAGAGACATCCTTAAATATCCTAAAAAATATAAGCTTAAAACTAAGCCTTTACTTCTGTATGTTGCTCGGCAGCAATTCCTTCTTGTACAGCTTTGCCAGCATTCATAATTTCAGTTTGCTTACGGATTGATTCTCCGTGTACCAATTCTAAAAATTTCTCGGTAAAAGGCACATCTAACTTCAATGCTTTTGCAAATGCAGTTCCTTTTTTGATGATTTCATCCCAACGGTTAACCTGTAAAATAGTTACTTGATTATCACGTTTGTACTCACCAATTTTCTCTACTATCGCCATACGTTCGCCTAATTTTTGCAGTAATAAATCATCGATCTTGTCAATTGATTTACGTAAATCAGCTAATTTATCTACAAAAGCTTCGTTTTCTGACTCTGGTTCACGAACAGTTAAGCGTTCCATTAAATCGTTAACCGCTGCAGGTGTTAATTGTTGTTTAGCATCTGTCCAAGCTACTGATGGGTCTAAGTGCGACTCGATCATTAAGCCTTGCATGTCTAAATCTAAAGCTTTTTGAGAAATGTAAGGGATTAACTCACGGTTACCGCAAATATGACTTGGGTCATTAATGATAGGTAATCCTGGGCAAAGTGTTTTTAATTGGATCGCAAGTTCCCACATTGGCTCGTTACGGAATGATGATTTTTCGAACGAGGAGAAACCGCGGTGAATAGCACCAATTTTGGTGATACCTGCTTTATTGATACGCTCAATAGCACCAATCCACAATTGTAAATCTGGGTTTACTGGGTTTTTAATCAATACAGGGATATCGTGTCCTTGCAAAGCATCAGCAATTTCTTGTACTGTAAATGGATTTACTGTAGAACGAGCACCAATCCAAAGGATATCTACTCCGGCAGCCAAGGCTTCTTCTACGTGTTTTGCGTTGGCAACTTCTACTGCTGTAGGTAAGCCAGTTTCTGCTTTAGCACGTTTTAACCACTCTAAACCGATGCTTCCAATTCCTTCAAATTCTCCTGGACGAGTACGTGGTTTCCAAATACCAGCTCTTAAAACGCTTACTTTTCCAGTAGCAGCTAATAAATGTGCAGTGGTTAATAATTGATCTTCTGTTTCTGCACTACAAGGTCCAGAGATTAATAAAGGTTGATTTTTAACCGTTAGCCAATTTTCTAAAGGTTCGATGTTTAAATTTAGTTTCATTTTTTAGGATATTTATTTTTTTGTTATTTAATCGGTTATTTGTTTGAATTGGTTAATCGTGTTACTAAACCACTAACATGTTTACACTTTGTCATTCTTCACGTACTCGCCCATGATATTGAAATTTACAGTATATTTCAAGGCTCTTCTAATGGCGGTATCATAGTTTTCCATGTTTTTCCATTCAATATCAACATAGAAATAGTACTCATTTCTTTTCCCAAGGACCGGCATAGATTGAATTTTAGTTAAATTCACATTTAGTTCCGCGAAGATTTGTAATACCTGACTTAATGCACCTACGTGGTGCCCAACTTGGAAACAGATAGAAGCTTTGTTGATGCCTTTTTCTGTGGCGGTTTTACTTTTTTGCAGAATTAGAAAACGAGTGAAGTTCTTTTTGTTCGATTCTATTCTTCTTTCGATGATGTTTAATCCATAAGTTTCGGCAGCTAAGGCATTGGCAATAGCAACAGTATCTTTTAACTTCTCGTCTCTTATTTTTTTAGCACAAGCAGCGGTGTCATTTCCTTCAATTACTTGTATCTGAGGAAATTCTTCAAAGAAATCTACACATTGTCTGATAGCGATAGGGTGGGAAGTAGCCACTTTAATGTCTTCGAATTTTACTCCCGGCAATGCCAATAGGTGTAGTTGAATAGGAAGGTAAACCTCGCCAACCACTGCGAAATTATATTCGCGAATTAAAGTGTAGTTAGGTAACAAGCTGCCAGCAATTGAGTTTTCGATCGCCATAATCACAAAGTCTGCTTTGTCGTCAACTAAAACATCACAAGTCTGTTTAAATGAGTTACACTCAACAGTCTCAATGTCTGCTCCAAAAAACTTAAAAGCCGCTTCTTCGTGAAATGATGCTTTAATGCCTTGTATGGCTACCCTTGTTTTTGTCTTCATAAAGTGCTAAACAAAAAAAGGTCCTGACTTTCTAGCCAGGACCTTTTATACATTTTAAATATTTTTATATATTTTTCTGCATACTAGCCCTGGCTCTCACTGTAGTAGTAAAAGTAACCAAACCAATATGTAGTGTTAAAATTCATTTTTTGTCTTCTGGTGTCAAATGTACACCAACAAATTTAATTTGTCAATAGTTAAATGAAAATAATTTTATTTTGCGCTTTTTGAACCGAATAACGAAACGGTATTTGGAGTGAATTTTAGAGGTTTGGCTCGTCATTTCGAGGCACGAAGCAATCTTAGAACTTAAGCTACTTATTAAGAGATTGCTTCGTGCCTCGCAATGACGATGTTATTAAGAATTACCTACAAACTGTTATAATATGTCAAACTATCAAAAATATCTTCCTTAGTTACTTTGCAATTAAATGTGCATTCGCCTATTTTATTCAGTAAAGAGAATAAAATAAATCCACCTTCATTCTTTTTATCGCTTTGCATTAGCGCTAGCAAATCTTCAAAACTCTTTGGTTTAATTTCGTATTTCGGATACAGCGAAAGGATATAGCTGGCAATTTCTGTTAACTCGTCTTGTGATAAATTACAATATTTCGTCGATAAATAGGCTTCGCAAATCATCCCGATGGCAATTGCTTCGCCGTGTGTTAAAGGCTTTTTATCATTTACCAAAGCATAACCTTCTACGGCATGGCCGATGGTATGTCCGTAGTTCAAAATCTTACGTAAACCTCGTTCAAAAGGGTCTTCCAACACCACTTGGTTTTTAATTTTCACCGAATGATAAATGGCTGCTGCACTAATGTTCTTATAATCGCTGTCTTTTAGTTCTTGGTAATAAGTCGCATCTGCAATTAAACCGTGTTTAATCATTTCGGCGAAGCCAGATAATAATTCACGTTGTGGAAGTGTTTTTAAAAAAGTAGTCTCGATAAAAACTGCCTGAGGTAAGCTGAAAGTGCCCACCATGTTCTTTACATTATCAATATCGATACCTGTTTTGCCACCTACAGACGCATCTACTTGCGAGAGTAAAGTCGTAGGAATGTTGATAAAATCGATGCCACGTTTATAAGTAGAAGCTACAAAGCCACCCATATCAGTAATTACACCACCGCCCAGATTAATCATTAGACACTTACGGTCTGCTTCAAAATCTAATAAGGTTTTCCAAATGCCTATACAGAAATCTATGTTCTTATTTTCTTCTCCTGGGTCAGTTTCAATGATATCGAAATTCTCTAAGTCAGGTAGAAACTCCTGAAAAACAGGTATACAAACTTCAGCAGTAGTAGAATCTGCAAAAACAAAAACCTTGCTATAGTTTTTTGCTGCAAGAATATCGTTCAATGGCGCTAATCCACTTTCGAAATGGATAAAATGGGCGTTGTTCTTTAAAGCTTCCATTATATTACTTCTATCGTGTTGCTTAGAAATTGGATCTTATCACCAACACGTACCTTTAAGCGTTTGCGCTCTTCGGTAACTCCATTTACCTTTACAAGTCCTTCTTCTACAATAGATTGTGCTTCGCCTCCACTTTGAACCAATGATGTGGCTTTTAATAATGCGATAAGCGGAATAAATTCTCCTTCAAGTTTAAATTTTATCATGACGGTGCAATTTACAATTATTTGAAAGTCTTTCGTGCTTGGTAGCGCAGTTATTTATATTTTTGCAGCGTTCTGACTAATACATATAAAAATGGATGCTTTTCCCAAGCAAAAAATAGACTTCAATAACACAGAGGTAGCTTTTAGACAAAAGTCTAATGGCGAATTAAAACAAGCTTATTGGTTGTTTAAAATGATAGGAAGTAATTTTCTTACCAAAGTTGGACCGCCAATTACGAATTTTATGCTCAATATTGGGATGCCAATTCAGGGCGCCATCAAAGCCACCATTTTCAAGCAATTTTGTGGCGGAGAAACTATTGCTGAATGCGAACATACTATCGAACAACTGCATCAGGGAAAAGTAGGCACCATTTTGGATTATTCGGTAGAAGGTGAAGATGAAGAGCAAGTTTTTGATTTTACCTGCGAAGAAATTATCCGTACGATTGAACGAGCTGATGGCGACCCAAGAATTCCAATTACGGTTTTTAAGGTAACAGGTATTGGCCGATTTGGCTTGCTAGAAAAGTTAGATGCTAAACAAGAATTGACTGAAACGGAAAAGCAGGAATTTGAACGCGTAACGCAACGCTGCGAGAAAATTTGCCGGACTGCTTTTGAAAGAAAGGTTCCTGTGATGATTGATGCGGAAGAAACATGGATACAAGATACCATTGATCTGCTGGCAATTGAAATGATGATGAAGTTCAATAAAGGACAATTAATCGTTTTCAATACTTATCAAATTTATCGTCATGATAAATTGGCGGGTTTAGAAGCAGATTATCTGATTGCCAAAGAAGCGGATTTTATTTTGGGAGCGAAGTTAGTTAGAGGCGCTTACATGGAAAAGGAGCGTAAACGTGCAGAAGAAAAAGGCTATCCGTCTCCAATACAATCAGATAAAGCTGCCACTGATAAAGATTACGATAGCGCTTTGCGTTTCTGTGTAAATCATATCGATCGTATTGGCTTTGTTTGTGGTACGCACAATGAAGAAAGCAGCCGTCTATTGACTGAACTTATAGACGAAAAAGGTATTGCACACAACCATCCGCATGTTTATTTTGCACAGTTGTTGGGCATGAGTGATAACTTAAGTTTCAATCTTTCTAATGTAGGTTACAATGTAGCTAAATACGTGCCGTACGGCCCAATTAAAGCTGTAATGCCTTATTTATTTAGAAGAGCACAAGAAAACACTTCTGTAGCTGGGCAAACAGGAAGAGAACTTGGGTTAATTAGCAAAGAGAAAACTAGGAGAGGAATTTAAGTTGTAGGTTTTAAGTTTTACGTTATAAGTCTGCATATCAAACCTTATAACGTAAAACGTATTACTTATCACTTACTTGACAATAAAATAACCAACAGCTAACCACACTAAGCCTTTAACTAGAAAAAACAAAAAGCCCCAAAAGCCAAGTTTTTTAATCCACTTTTTAAGTTTTTCTGCTCTTTCTGTTTTCATTTCTTTCGATTATCGTGATAAACAAGACTAAGATTGGCTAGCTGTGCTTTATGAAATGCTACAATCCATCTTCTGTTAACTTTCTCACAGCGATGATTTTGAATTCCTTAATACCATCGGGCATTTCCCAATTAATTAAGTCTCCAGTTTGATAGCCCCATAAAGCAATGCTGATGGGTGCAAAGATAGATACTTTTTGTTGTTTTATATTAGCATCTTTAGGATGAACTAGTTTAAAGGTAAACTTTTGACCATCACCAGTGCTTTCAATCTTTGTTTCGGTATACAGCGATACCACATTTTCTGGAAGTTCGTTGTCTTCAAAAATCTGTGCATTCTTAACCTCTTCTTTTAAGCGAGATTTATTATAGTCGCTCATGATGGCCTTTTCCAAGTGCTCATTTAAAAATTTGTAATCGCTTTTAGATAATAAAATTGATTTAGTTTCCATTATTAAGAAAATAAAGTGAATTGATAGCCTCGAAAAACAAGGCGTAAAAAATTAATGTTCAGGAATGGTTATCCCCCGAAATCATTTAGAAATAAATGTAGATATCGGGGTTTACTTAATGAAATCCTTGCTTTGATTAAGCGCAATAGGATTTAAAGAAATGCCAAAAATTGGCGTGTTGTAAGCAACAAAAGAAATCAATATTTCCTTCCTCTTTTTCAAGAAGCCGACAGATAATTGATATGTTGAATTTTTGTGCATTAAGCAAAGATGCTTTTGTTACTCGTCAAAAGCAAATATAAAAGAGATTGTTACAATTAAAGGAGACAGGTTTTCTGTTTTTAATAGAAAACCTGTCCGAATTCATCCCTCTTTAATTCTCCCTCCAGAGGGAGATATTAGATGCTTTAAACATTATGTATATCCCCCTCTTTGAGGGGGCAGGGGGAGGAAGTATCTGAATATTTTATGATAATATAGTTACAACAAATCAAATCTGTCTAAGTTCATTACTTTATGCCATGCAGCAACAAAGTCTTTTACAAATTTTCCATGTGCATCTTTGCTAGCGTAAACTTCGGCGATCGCTCTTAATTCGGCATTAGAACCAAAAACTAAGTCGACTCGAGTTGCCGTCCATTTGGTGGCACCTGTGCTGCGATCGTAGCCTTCGTAAGTTTCCTTATCTTGTCCAGAAGCTTTCCAAGCGGTGTTCATATCCAATAAATTGGTGAAGAAATCATTACTTAACTGCCCAGGTCTGTTGGTCAGTATACCATTTGCAGAACCGTCATAATTTGCATTTAGCGCTCTCATGCCGGCTACTAAAACAGCAAGTTCGGGAGCAGAAAGGGTAAGCAATTGCGCTTTGTCTACTAATAATTCTTCGGTAGAAGCAACTGTGCGACCTTTTTTGTAGTTACGGAAACCGTCGGCAATTGGCTCTAGATAAATGAACGATTCTACATCAGTTTGTTCCTGACTTGCGTCTGTACGTCCAGCGGTAAATGGAACTTTAATGTCTTGGCCTGCATCTTTTGCTGCTTTCTCTACCGCTGCAACACCGGCAAGTACAATTAAATCTGCCAATGAAACTTTCTTGCCATTGGCCTGCGCTGCATTAAATTCGTTTTGAATATTCGTCAACGCATCTAAAACGGTAGAAAGTTGTGCTGGGTTGTTTACTTGCCAATATCTCTGAGGAGCCAGACGGATACGGGCACCATTTGAGCCTCCACGCTTATCTCCACTACGGAAAGTTGAAGCAGAAGCCCAAGCTGTGGTTACTAATTGAGAAACACTTAAGCCAATGCTTAATATTTTTGACTTTAGGCTTTCAATATCGTTGTCATCAATTAAAGGATAATTAACTGCTGGGATAGGGTCTTGCCAGATCAACTCCTCTGTTGGTACTTCTGGACCTAAATATCGGGCTACAGGCCCCATATCACGGTGTGTTAATTTAAACCAGGCACGAGCAAAGGCATCAGCAAAAGCATCAGGATTTTCTAAGAAACGTCTTGAAATTTTCTCGTAAGCTGGGTCAAATCTTAAGGAAAGATCTGTAGTTAACATCGTAGGTTTATGCTTTTTACTTGTGTCAAAGGCATCAGGAATAATTTCTTGATCAGTCTTAGCCACCCATTGGTGCGCACCACCTGGACTTTTAGTCAATTCCCACTCGAATGCGAATAAGTTCTCAAAGAAATTGTTACTCCACTGCGTAGGCGTAGTAGTCCAAGTAACTTCTAAACCACTGGTAATGGCATCGGCGCCTTTTCCGCTGTTAAAACTGTTGCTCCAACCAAATCCTTGCGATTCTAATCCAGCCGCTTCTGGTTCTTTACCTACATAATCTGAAGAAGCAGCGCCGTGTGTTTTGCCAAAAGTATGTCCACCGGCAATTAAAGCAACAGTTTCTTCGTCATTCATGGCCATACGAGCAAAGGTATCACGAATGTCTTTTGCCGCCGCAATAGGGTCGGGGTTACCGTCGGGTCCTTCTGGGTTAACGTAAATTAAACCCATGTGTGCTGCTGCCAATGGCTTTTCCAAATCTCTGGAATGTTTTCCGCCATCAGCATCCTCATCAGAAGATACCACACCATGTGCGGCTACACCTTCAGAACCCTGCGAATAACGCTCATCGTTACCTAACCAAGTAGTTTCGGAACCCCAATATACATCCTCACTCGCTTCCCAAACGTCCTCACGTCCACCAGCAAAGCCAAAAGTTTTAAAACCCATCGATTCTAAAGCCACGTTGCCTGTTAAAATCATTAAATCTGCCCAAGATATTTTATTGCCATATTTTTGTTTAATTGGCCAAAGCAAGCGACGAGCTTTATCTAAACTCACATTATCTGGCCAACTATTTAAAGGAGCAAAGCGTTGCTGACCTTGTCCAGCGCCACCACGGCCATCGCCTACGCGATAGGTGCCCGCACTGTGCCAAGCCATACGAATAAATAGACCTCCATAGTGTCCGAAATCTGCAGGCCACCAATCTTGCGAATCGGTCATTAATGCATGTAAATCCTTCTTCAATCCATCGTAATCTAAGCTTTTGAAAGCAGTAGCATAATCAAAATCATCTCCCATTGGATTAGATAAAGAAGAGTGTTGACGAAGAATATTTAGTTTGAGTTGTTTTGGCCACCAATCACGATTTCTGGTGCCGCTACCACCTGCGTTACTTTTCATACTGCCATTATGAAATGGACATTTACTGATGTCTTGAGAGTTATTTTCCATGCTTAATCAATTTTTTTGTTAACGATGTATGGGTAATTTCCAATTGCATTACGCTATTAAAAAGACATTTCGCCATTTGTTTTGTTTGCGATGTCTATCCCTTTTGAAGTTTAAAGGTATTGGAGATAAGTGAGGATGTCAAAGTGCTTTTATCTATAGCAAGATAGGAAAAAACTATTTGACTTTAAAAGATTGCTTGCCATTTAGCAATTCCCAAAACAGAATAAAGTCGCTGGCTAAGCTATAGGCTGGATATTTAAAAGTAGCAGGTTTGTTTTTTTCAAAAAAGAAGTGGCCCACCCAAGCAAAACCGTAACCTAAAAATGGAATGGCTAGTAAGATGAGCCAATCATGGAATAGTATTCCGCCAATTAAGCATAATATAACGAGCGCAGTGCCTATGAAATGTAAAATCCTGCTAGTTGTATTTTGGTGTTCCGTAATATAATGAGGATAAAACTCTTGAAGTGATTTGTATTGTTTGGTGCTCATACTTTTTCTGCTTTATCCTAAAATAACTATAATAATTTATGATGCACCAAAAAATCTCGGAGTTTTTCGGGATGAACGTCCATAAGTAAAGTATTTAAACCAGCTTTTTTAGCACCTTCGATGTGCTGCGGACTGTCGTCTATGAAAACAGTTTCTTCTGGATTTAAATTGTTTTCTTTGAGCACCATTTCAAAAATAGCTGGATTAGGCTTTCGCATTGTAGTGTCTTGAGAGAAGTAAGCTCTTTCAAAGAAATCATCATAATTATTGAAACCAAAGTCTTTCTGTAGATAAGCAATGATCCAATCGTAATGAATTTTGTTGTTGTTGCTTAAAAGAAATGTACGATACTTTTGTTTAACTTCTAATAGTACATCGTGATTATTTCCAGATACACCAATGAGTAAACTGTTCCAAGCGTCGTCTATTTGTTCGTCAGTAAGTTCTAATTTATCTGCCACTTTTCTGATACCGTCTCTAAATTGCGCAGGCGAGATACTTCCAGTTTCGAAATCATCAAAAATTTGATTGTGACCTTTGTGCGCAAAGAATTCGTTTACGTTAGGTATACCTAGTTGTGAAAGAGCGTTTTGAGTTCTTAAAAAGTCTATAGCGAAGATGACATTGCCGTAGTCAAAAATAATATTTTTAATTTTTTCCATTTGAGTATTTCCGAAATTCGATGCAAATATGTAACATTGCACTCGCAAAAACAACATACGTTTTTGATGGGCCATTAGCTCAGTTGGTTAGAGTAGAAGACTCATAATCTTTTGGTCGATGGTTCGAGCCCATCATGGCCCACTTTCTAAAGCCTTGCAGTTATGCAAGGCTTTTTCAGTTTTTTAATACTGAGAGATGTTTCAATTTTAGACTTGGTTAACTCAGTGCAGTTTGAAGTGAATTGGCTAGTTTTATAATACACAAATTGAATAGCCTTACTTTATTAGAAATGTTTGATAGTACTTATTTGCACACGCAGTGGATAGGTCTAAATATAAAAGCC
>Ga0256901_1000855_pt1 | contig 16128 bp, 2 predicted proteins | sample MC6MC0689MT_FD_190200 | JGI IMG/M metagenome (GOLD analysis project Ga0256901, IMG submission 190200) | Metatranscriptome of enriched soil aggregate microbial communities from Iowa State University, Ames, United States - MC6-MC0689-MT... | ecosystem: Environmental > Terrestrial > Soil >... | reverse complement strand
TGATGATAGTGATGGTGATGGTGATGAAGAATATTATAACCATACCGATTCTGAGGATGATTATGATTGTTATCAAAAAAACTCCGTTAATTTGAACCTTGAAGATGAATTTGATCATTTTTGTAAAGAAAGTGATGATATATTTGAAGCATATATTAATGCCTTCCCAACTCGCTCAGAATTACAAAACTACCATTCATTTCTCCCTCAGAATGATCTACATGGTGGATTTATGGCAAATACTAATCAACAATATCCACTTAGATACTCAACTCATTCTAATGAATTTTATCAACTTCCTCCAATTCAACCAACCCCAATATCATCATCAAAATATTCCAAACTTGTTATCGAAATTGATCAAACTGATCACAGTGACCCAACACTTAATAATACCAGCCAAAATCAAATCAATGCTTGTTCATTCTCTATATCAAATGGTTTTGATTCAGTCCCTATGGAGAGAAGTGGTAAACCACACCTCCACCCAGACCTTTCAAATTCTCCCCCATCGTCCTCCCATAACCATAGGGATTCATATCAGATTCCTCGTACGGGATCAATTCTATTTCTCACAGCTCGTCAGGCTAAAAACGATACCATTAATAATGTTAAAGATCAATACCAACAGATATGGAATGCTGCAATGTATAAATCTTTATCACCATTTGTCCATCGCATTTTTAACTATTATCATCAATTTGCCCCATCTCAGCTATACCCCCAAACCAATCAATTAAAAATGTTATTATTACAAAGACAACAATATGGGTTTAATATTCAAGCCCACAATGAACTCCCGTTAGATTATCGTAATTGTCAAACTTTATTACACTCAATTACACATAACCAGCAAAATCAACAATTTTCCAAACACGGGAATCAATACAATCGCCCAAATTCACATTATAGTTATGATGACTCATATGGAGATAGCGATGATGACTATTCCCCACATGATGACTATCAACAATTTCAAGAAAATTATCAAAGGCAGCAATTCCAACATCAAAACCCCCAACAACAAAATCAATATTTACAATATCGTTTACTCGATAGCGACATTAGTTTGGAATATAAACCATTTTGTTTATGGGTCCTCAACGATGATAGGTCAACCAATTTTTCATTAAACCATCCTTTAAATAACAATAATAACTACAATGGGGCCCATAATTACCATCCATATGAGACTGGAGATGATGTCCGCTCAATGATGCAGCCACAAAGACATCACAATAACTACCAGTCCAATAATCAGCACGGATTCCAACAGCTCACCCCTTTTGTCGCTTCTCAGAACTCATCCCCGCAACAAACCTCGCGCTATCCACCTTCATTAACACAATCGCAATCATTTGCAATTCCAAATAAAATTGAATTTTTTACTTTGATCGAATTGGTACGCAAAATTTCAAATTTGTACAATTTGCTTTCCTTTGATGGGACTTCTCAACTTCATCGTTCCCCATTTTCGCTTCAAAATTCTCACAATGTTGACACATTGTTACCCGATCGACCTCCACATCCCCGTTTTGTATTCTTTCAACAAGCTGAGCATCTTCATCGACATAGTAGTGGTGATACTCCCCAACTTCAACACCCCCATTCCTTTCAACCTAATATCCTCGGATTAAATCATACTTGTAATCATGATATCGCTCAAGCATACCATAGTACTTCTTTGCATCAAGGCTCGCGCATGCGCCGCGATGATGCTTCAAGAGCTAAACATAACCTTGAAGTTGATGTTATTAAACTATCGAAGCTACAAGAAGAAATTGAAGAAGTGGATCAAATTGATCGGGTGACAATTTTGTCGAAAAAAAATAATCATCATAATAAAAATAACATCACCAATTCACTTACTGAACAAAACCCAGAATATGCAAAACAATGGATTGACCCTCAACAACCTCGTATCCCCGTTTTTGTCGACGAGATTACCCAACCTTGTCAATTGTGTGCATTATCTCGTATCCCGCGTGGTGGTGTATTACATTTGATCTCACAGACCGCACCGCATTGGTTTACCCCATATCTATCCATGGTGGATATTCCCCAAACCCAAGAAGAAGTTTTATCGTCATTATTAGCGCCAGTTTTATTCGAAAATCATACCCAGAATCCCAATGTGACTCTATCCACTCCCAATACAGCATATAATGGACATAATTTGAACAGTAATAGACTCAATCAACCACTCGGGGTTAATTACGCGCTGGTAGATTCCGTTCAACAACCGGAAATCCAGGGTGACTTTTTTGTTCAATTGATTTGCGAATTGATTGCCACTACAACTCGTATTCGACCTTCAATTATTGATCTTCTTGGTGGTGGCGGTTGGTTCGTCCCAAATACTATCAGACATCGAATATTACATCGCAAAGTTGAACAAATCTCTGTGCGACTCAACTCAATCAAAACAGCACAACAGCAGCAACAGCAACTCCATCAGCAACAACTCCATCAGCAACAACTCCAACAACAGCAACTCCAACAACAACAACTCCAACAACACCTAAATAAACACCCCCATCACCTACATCAGCGTCAAAATGCCCCAAATCGGGTAGTTACTCCGACAACTATCAACCAGGAATCACAAACCCCATTGTCTCCAACTTTTGGTTCTATCAATCATCGTGGTGGTGGGCAAGTAACCACATCAAAGCATAATAATATTTTTACTTTGTGTCATCTATATGAACTATTTGCTCATATTGCTAATATGAACCTATGGCTGATGCAATTCTTTCATAATAACAATTTAAGTCATTGTATCCCTCAATATCCATCTGGATCAATAATTGATAAATCCACAGCTTCTCGTTCTCAAACTCAACAACGCCGTGCTGGAACCCAGTCAACTCAAAGCAAAAAGACAACTCGTCAAGCTAAGTCATCCGCCAACGCACTACATTCAACAACTTCAACGGTTTCTTTATCAATCCCATCACAACAATCAACTATCTCCCCCAAACAATTTTTGCATGGTATTTATACTATCCCTTCATTTCCAACCTTTCAATACCCCCTTCGTAATGTTATTTTACCACAAAATACCAATCTTCAGGAATATTTTCAACCTTGCTCCCTCTTAACCACCCCAAATATTGCTGATAATTTCCAACACCACTTTGATTCGCATCATCCGCAAACTAACACCAATTTTCCCTACCCGCATAGCCATTATACATGTCTGTGTGAAACAATTCTCTGGTACCATGCATATTATAGCTCACACCCTCATGATTACTATAATAGCGGTTGGGTTCTGAATACAGATTGGACATTTGATTTTAATACCCTGAGTTATACAGTTCTTGGTGTCCCAAAATCGCTTTTAACAATTGACTCTAGTATACATGCAATATCACCAGAGATGTCAACACTTTACCCCCACTTGCACCAACATAATCAAATTCCGACACCATCTACAACTACTTCCACAACTGACAGTGTTGGCGTCGTCGGGTCATCAACACCAGTGATTGGAGCAATGTCCGCCAGAAGAAGCAGTCTGCCAAAGGTGAGTTCGTTTGGGAGTTTACATTCGTCATCAATTGGAGATGTCCATATTGACGAAAATGGACTCAGAAATACAAAAGATTCCCCCCAAAGTAACTATTTAATTCATTCTTTAATTTCAAAACGGGTTCAATACTTTTTACAAAAACCACCCCAGATTGGACATTGTCTATGCCCTCAGTGTTCTACAAAACCTATGAAATGTTGTTTATTGTGTGTGTTGCCCACATTTAGATATTTATCTTTGTTAGCACCGCCTTCAATACCGCAACACCCATTATCACAACAGCCCACAGCCCAGCAGATTCACGTTGCTTCGTTTGCCTCTCAACAACAACACCCACAACAACAACAACAACAACAATTCCAGCAAATTGCTGGGCAGCCCACATTCCAACAACCAATCTACCCAACAACTCAGGTTCAAATACATCAACCCACTCAAACTGCCCAAGTTCATCATAATCCTCCGGTTTATTCCTTACGTGATAAAGAACTTACCCTTGGAAAAGCTACCCCGGTCCCACAAACTACTATTTCACATATCTTGTCTCATGCAGCAACACCACAACCACCAACTCAACAATTCCCTGCGTTCCATGTACCTCCAGCACCTTTAGTTGTCCTAGCAACTCAGCAGCATGATGGACATCCTGTAAATACTAATATGGCCAATGTGGGACAATTTGACGATTCTTTTGAGCCAATGCCTCTTCCCTTTTAATCACTATATCTATTCATTGAATTTATGATCATGGTTAATGGAATCGCTGACATAATGTGTGAATTATGAGACAGTTACGAGATTTCACAACTAATTTCGAATTTGTTTTTATTTTGGGTATCAAAGAGAATAAATTTCTTCAAGGCATTGTCGTTCATCGGTGATCCGAGTGCATTTATATGAGTTAGAGGTTTGGGTAGAAGATCGCCTGTATTATACTACTTTCCCCACATGGTTAATGCAGATTTTATGTTGTGTTTTTTTTACCCTCTGCTATTCTCTCGCTTTGGCTCGATATTGATTCATTATTGTCATTTTTCGGGAAGAGGAGAGGTGAAGAGGAATGTTTAGGTAAATCGGGAAATAGTAAAGGGACAAATACGAAAATAAATGGTTAAACAGTTCGGTTCTGTCGGAGTCCAGTTTGTTTTGAATGAAAACCATAAAAACTACAATCCCGTTGAAATCGTCATAAATAAATGGACAACACTCGGAACTACCCTGAACCGCAGGGGAAATTGGATGGAGGGTTAACTAGGGCTCTAAAAATCAAAACATGTAAATTTTGGTTTTTCCCACAAACTCCAAAAGTCTCAATTTCTCGCTTAATCATTCGCTATACCTATTTTTCACAAGCTCCACTACAGCTCGGTATAAAAGATTTATCTCCATACAATTTTTATTGATACCATAAAGGGATTGACATGATTTTACATTCGTTTTATTGAGAAAAAAATAGCATAACAAACACGATAAGAAAAACATAAAATGATTGTTAATTGAGGTTATTATATTGCGAGATAATTGCTCCTTGGAGTTTGCGTATCTGATTGGTATGAATGTTTCTAAAGTTTCCAGACAAAAACACCATCATCTCCACAAGCAACAACTTTGACACATCCATTTTGTCCACCATTTGCTCCATTTTGATCTTTTTCGTCTTCATTTTCGAATTTGACATCCACTCCCCTTAAAGGTTGATCGGTTCCACTCAACAAAACCGGTTGTAAGGTAAAATTTTCATTTAGAGAACAACAATCACCTTGAAATGTAGAAACGTATAATTCGTTATTGTACCATTTCATCCCAGTAATGGCCTCATCAAAGAGAGAAAATTCTTCGTAAGATTTGTGATTAGTTTTTTGTACAGGAAGAATTGGATCACCTTCAGGGTCAATTATTTTTTGAGCTAAAAGAGTGTTTGGTAATGAATATTTAAGAACGCTTCCTTCATTTGTACCAATGTACAACACATTATCATCATGATTAGGGGAAGAATTGGGTTTAAAGCAACACTTCAGTAGTGCTTGTTTGGTAAGAATTGGGGCTGGTGGCTCAAGTTTTGAATCAGTTTGGAGTTTTTGTTTACCATAGTATTCATCTCTTGTAAGTCTTAAATCAACACAATGGATACCTATGGATGATATAACATAAATAATATCATGGTTGGTTGGGTGAATTGCAAATGAATGCAAAGTTTCACCAAAATCGTTCACGAGAGAATCAGAAATGATTTGAAATTCATTTTCAGGTGGTACAACCATAACCCCCCCATTGGAACCACTACTGCCAGTATGACTAATATTAAATACAATTAACCTACCATCTTTCCCAATCGAAATTATTTTGTTTTTGTATGTATGGTGTTGGGTGACTTGCACAACAGCGCGGTTATGTCCAACAAACGTCTTCATACATTTCCCATATTGTGCAGCTAACCATAATTTGATAGTGCAGTCCATAGAACCAGATAAAGCCATAATACCATTATGCAACCATTGAACAGAAGTGATATCGCCTAAATGGTAAGGTTCTAAATTGGGTGAATTTTGTGCATTTGAGGAATTTTGATGTAGAACAAACATGACTTCCCCAGTGTTTGAATCCCATACCCGTAAATCCCCTCTTTCAGCACCAGAAATGATTAAATTGGTATTGACAGGGTTAATATCAACGCAATTAACAATAGGTATTGTTGTTGAGCGTTTTGATTGAATCAATTCATATGAACCCTGTTGATTCAACGCGGTTGTAATTTTGTCCTGTTCTTTGTTGATTAATTTTTGGATATTTTTATATTCGTCCCTATGAATTGCAGCTGGGTCAACACGATCAAGGTTATTAAGATCGGTATTGTTGTTATCATCATCACTATCAAGATCTCCTGGGCGGAGGCGAAGATTTGTTTCATCGTTGTGATCTTTTTGACTTTTTTTTGCGCGTTTAGAATCAAGAATTTCTTTATGAAGGTTAGGATTTTGATACCAAGGCGAAATTACTTTGGTATTGATAATAACACGAGTTGATAATTCCTTTTTTAGAGTCATTGATAATGATAGAAACCGTTTTGGAGCATTTTTGGAATAATGTTGAATCACATTATCGATATCAACTGCTTCGGAGAATAGTTTTGGGAGGTTTAAATGAGGATTGGATTTATTACAATCGGCTGGGATCAGATTAACAGTTTGAAATATTGTGTGTTGCTCATTTTCTGGGCTAATTCGTGTTATATTCAACCAAAACTTTTGATTCTCAGTTGCCTTTGGGAGTTGTAAGTGGTAAAGGGTGTCCCCAAGACCTTCGAGTGAAAGTTCAGGTTGTGGTTGAGCAGTGTTAATTGATTTAGAGTGGTTAAGAGTGATAATATGCCAATCTGGTTGAATTTGTAAAGTGTAGATGTGCTCGCGGCTTGTTTTGTTGGATTGAGCTGACATATGATGGTCTGTCGGCAAGTCTAATGTGAAAGGGGAGTTGTTAGAAAAGGTATGATAGGCTAGAATGTATGTGGAGGAAGTGAGGGGTGGTTTGTTCAAATGGATAAAAAAGTTGGGGAATTTTTGGGGGACGAAACAGTTGAAAATGAATGGGATAAAAACAAGATCTATTCGAAACTGGTAATTATACGGAATGAGGGGGGATTATGGAAAGGTTGACGTAGTATCACCTTGTAGTATTGTTATAATGAGTTGATTTGATTTGATTTTTTTTTCTTTTTTCCATTTGACATCACAAAAACCAAAAGTTGGAAAATGTTGGCAAAAAAAGATTAAATTTGAAAATGGTTCATATTTTCCCAATAATTCCTTAATACGAGTACTTCCATTAGTAAACGAGTCTCCCCCATAAAAACCTCATAATACCATTCAACAATCTATTTTCTTTGCCAAGCAACACAATCTACAATGTTTTTTTTTCTCATCCAACAATTTTTATACAAAATGATTTCTCCATGCCGGCGTCCAGTTTTGTAGATCCTACTTACTCACCTTGTTTATATCCACGTTTTTAACGATCATCATTTAGCTACCATCGAAACACTTTTATTATTGCGTTTTGTTCCGATTTGAAACCAAAACGCTGATATTATTAAGAAAAATTCACCAACACATTACTTTTTACAACACCTAAACATCCATCTTCGCAATGATTGTCACCACACATATCCAATCAGTGAGAGAATTCTCGCTTCATCTCCAATCGCCCACATTACAAAACGTTTTGGCCGGTGTTTCAAAATTCAATAACCAAATTCTTACATTATTTTTATACAAATTTCAAAATCAACACAATACCCACACCCCAAACTCTTCCCAAGGAAAGACGTTCCAAAAACTTGCTCTCGATACTGAACAGCTCCTTTTGGATTATTTCACTCAACAACCCAAACTGTCCGAAATTATTGCATTATGTATTAAATATGTGCAACAACCAGTTAGCGGTAAGTCATCTCAAGATGATGAAAATAATGACAAAGATAACCCAGATTCCGACCAACAAAAAACAAATTCCCTCAAAATGAGGCCCAAAAACCCATCCTCAACTCTTCAAACTGAATCAACAAAATTACAGGGCCATACACGTGTTAATCCATGGGCCGTTCAAGAATTATCATTCTTTCTTATTGCAATTTTATTATTTTATTTTGATGATGATTTATTACCAAAACCGTCTCAGACTTTAAATTCAATCAGTCAACACCGCCCTACTGTCCAACATACCGTTTTACACACGTATATACCAATCTTTACCGATTTGATGCAATTTTGTACCTTACAACAGACCAAATATGATCACGAAATTTATAAAAATCCCAAAACTCAATTACCAGCGACCCAATTCATTCATGCTATGGTTGGTTTAACCTTTTTAAATACATTAGCACGATCTAATCTTTTGAATTGTGAGGAGTTATTAAAAAAGATTGACTTTTCGAGAAGAACCATTTTGTATTGGATCTATCGAGTTTACAACACTCGAAAGCCAAAATCCAGTGTTGATGATCACAATGATGATTTGAATGACAATTTTGATCAAGATAATGATGATGGTTATGATGGTCATGGTGATGGTGATGGTGATGATAGTAATAATATCACCAAACAAAGTAACATGAATGACAAAATTAATCAAGATAATGCATTTAATCAAGCTACATTGGAATTATATGGGTTACATACCCGTACATTATTAATCCATTTGTTTATTATCATTACTAGTTATCAAAATATTAATTTGAATAATTTATTTTTTTATTCAAAAAAACCACACCTTGTTTGATCTAATCTTTTCCCATCTTTATCTTGACCCATTATATTTATCCAAACTATTTTTAAAAAGTTTTCAAGAAAATATCTTCGCCTTGCTTCCTTTTGGTACCTTCCGTCTCTTTACCCTACTCTCATTTTTCCCAGCTCCAACTCTTCGCCCAGTCCCGTATCAATTAAATCAAGATAGTTATATTGATCATGTTATGAAAATTGCTTCCGGACAGACTCCTCAAGAGAGTTCTGAAATTGTGAATAATTTTTTATTTTCTTTCGTGTTGAACATTTTGCCTTCTATTTCCCACATTACAACACAAACCACTCTTACTGTTACTCCAGTAGATAATCAAACTTATTTTAAATATCGTAATCCCAGTCAAATGGATGAAAATCAAAACTCCCCTTTATCTATTGAAGATAAGACTACACCACTTTCGACTTGCTTTGAACTCGAAACCACTCAATTATTGAAATCCCTTGTTCGATATCTTCACCAGCAACCCAAATTTAGCCCCCACACAATTTTATTAAAGGATTTACAAAATTTAATACAAAATTCGAGCAATGCTGACCGAAGCGGCCAAAACCCCAACAGTTCTTTTGAAAGTGGCACAGATAATCAATTTGAAAATAACCAAATTGACAGTCTTGATAATGAACAAAATGATCACATTGAAGATGAAACTATTGATGATGAAAACGATAGCTCCCAAAACGACGTTTCGGCGAGATTTACTTCGGTTTTACGTAACCGTTTAGTTATTCGTGTTTTAAGAGCTATTTTTTTCGTAATAAGAAAACTAGATATTTTTAATCATAAACATTTAAGTTTTGTCCTTTTTGTGTTAAAAAAATGTCCAATGTTGTATTCCCCATATCTCCAAACCCTCACATACCCTTTAAAATTCCATACCCCAAAGAAATGGTTTAGTATAATGTATTTGACTCAAGAATTACTTACAATTACCCGTCCTGAATATTTTGCTTTTGATTTTGGGCAATACAATTCGCATGGAAACAAAGCCAAAAATGTCGAAAATGTTTGCAATGTTTCTAATTCTCAACCAATTTCACCTTATATCATCTCAATTAGCACTGTATCTGATCAAATTCTATTAAATCAAGTCAGTACTGGCATTTCACTCCCTCCACCGACCCATTCCGGTGCACAAAATTCCAACCTGAATCATTTTTTTTCCAATCTTTCAAACTCTTCAGATGATGCTTCAAATGTGTTATTATCTTCTGTACGTTTAGGTACGGATTCTTATACTAGTATTGATGAATATGATAATGAGTTTACCGCCATGGGCATTGACAAATGCACTACTCAACAAGAGGAAGTTATTTTTAACATTTTGGTCCCAAAAATTTTGAACAAAAACTCAATTTCGAGTTGGATTTTTGAGTCCAATATTGATGAAAAGTTGCTAGTTGGGATGGATTTTATTAATAAAGCTTTATTAGCTTATGTACAATTAGAGGTTAAAAATACTGCCATGGCGTTTTTAATCCAATTGTTGCAACGTTATATTGAATTATTACAATCTCATTTTGATTTAAAGAATTTTAATGTCCAACACTCAGTACAACACTCAGTACAACACCCACTGCAACGCCCACTACAACACCCACTACAACGCCCACTACAACAACAAGAAGAAGAAAAATTGGAGTCATTCCCTACTCACTCCTTTTCCGTACCTACACCATATCTATCGTCTGTTTTCCCACTCATTTCAATCCCAGATGCATCCACGATTTCTAAACCGGCCACATCGAGTTCATTATTTTTAAATCTAATCCAAAGTGATTCAAAATTGTCACACAATGGCACAATTAATTCCAATATTCATCATTCTAACAAACACTCTTTTCATTTGGGACATTTTAATAATGGTTATAAAAATTATGCACCATCATTACATCTTGCTTTGAAACAATTACTTCCAAATCTCAACCATTTAGTTGAATTATTTAATGCATTAGTACCATTTTCTTCCAATGCCCACCCAAGTTCATTAATTTCCAATTTTTCCAATCATAATCGCTCAGTTCTGACAAAGAATGCCAAAAACAACGTTAAAAGTTCCACACATTTAAACTCTGGTGAGTCATCTCTTTTAGATAAATCAAACACTTTATATGCATTTAGTTATATCTACAACCTCCTTAATCAACCCATTCAGCCACTTTCAAACCGTGAAAATTCATTAACAAGCTCTCAAACCGAACACAATAATCAACAACAAAATAACAATTTTTCTTTATTGACACACTTTTCTGCCAACTCAACTACCAATTTAGTTTCAACCTCCCAACCACATCGCCCTCATATGGTATCTTCAATCCTCACACAAGTAATGTCATTTTTTCGTTTATGTTATTCTATCTTTCCAGATTATATTACCGAACTTAGATTTGATATGGTTAAGACATTTTTGAAACCTCAAGTATTAACGTTTTCCCCCAAATTCCAACTCTCAATGTTACCAATTTTTCAACTCAATATCGACTCAATGTTATCATTGGGTAATCTAATGTCGTTGTTTAAATTACCACCCGCATTTACTAATAGTTCTTATGATAGATTAATTAAGCAAGATCTATGGGATGAAGAATTTTCCAAAAGTGGCCCCCAAAAGGTCAACAATTTTAACAAAATTAATCAAATCTTTTACAAAAATTCCCAAACTGTAAACTCAATTGGTCCACTTACTTCATTTGGTTCGCTTTTACATTTGTTATTCACCAATACTAATCATCACAATACCAACGTCAGTTATGGATTTACTGGTTTAATCCCAGTTGAAGTCGTATCAGCATTAAAATCTCAGAAGACTGCCCGAATTGCAAATTTGGATTTTTGTTCCATTTTTGATGATTCAATTTTTTGTTTCATAATGCAAAATTTATTCCAAATTGCCAATATTACGCCAGAAAATCTTGCCAATATTGCTTCTACCTGTACTATTAGCACAATTAACGGCGATAAACTACATCTATTCGACGATTCAGCCCCATATTCCTCATTAAGAACGCGTATTTTAAATGACACCAAAGATGACCAATCAAATTGGAAGAACCATGAAAAAAATGACCATAATAATGAAGAAAGTAATGCTAAAACTCAACAAATGTTAACTCAGTTGATTCCAAACCAAGAAAATGACCTTGAAAATGCCATCCAAAGGATCTATAGTCCTTCAGACGTTGAAACCCAAAGCGACCTCCCCCAATTTGGTCCTAACAGTACAAATTCATATGTCATCGCGTTAAAACGAGCTGTCCTGTCCTATTTAGTTCAATTGGAAAGTAATACGAATCAAAACTATTTTATTGCCCAAGCCGACATTTTGTTTAGTTCAAACATTACAAGCGGAAATAATCAAATGGGTGATTTTGATCACAATTTATCTCATTCATCTGATTATTCTTCTCCAATCTCTTCAAATACTTCCCAACTTGTCCAAAAGAATATTACCTCATCGCTTTCTGTTGTTGTAGAAGCCACCAAAGCGTTATTATTACGAATTCTGTTAAACTCCCGTGCATTTGCCACACAACAAATTCATCTGAACCTTCCAAAAACTGTCGAAGTTGGTGAATATACTCACCAAATTGAATTTACTCAATCTAATTCCTATGATGTGTATTTTCAAAGCGTCTCTAATGGCAATGATGGCAATGATGGCAATGATGGCAATGATGATGATGATTCTGTTGCCCACAAAGCCAAATCAATTTCAAATCTCGTTGAACAATTTAATTCCAAAATTCATAATATGGAAATCATGACTCTTTTAACATCATTAACCCCTCAAACAATTGACTTTTTCGAGCTTGTCGTCTCCAAGACTTACATGTCACAAATTTCCTCCCGTGTATCCACCATTCTTTCCAATTATTTCCTCCCAGTTGACCTCATCCCATATTACCTTTCTCATATTACCCCACCAACCTCCACGGGTACCCCGACTAAAGATCTCACCAGCGCTCACTATGGGATCTTTTACAAGAATCCATTGGGTCTGATTGTCAATAATGATATGTTTATGTGGTTGTTATCCAATATTTCATTCTCTCCAATTCTCATCTTATCATTACTTTCTCTTTTGAACCTTCAAGGTGGCCGTAGACGTGGGTGGTGTGTACAATATATTGTCCAGTCATTGTGGAAAATAGTCCAACAAATGGAAGTTGAAGCTGATAGAATTGAAACAAGTTTCGGGAATGTTAGTTTTAGTATTGATCAAACACTTGGCTATTTGAAAATTAATCCAGTTAAGAAGGCATATTTGGCAAATGTTGTATTTTTATATCTCCTTTTGACTTCTGTCAAAATGGATAAATATGATGAAGAAAATGACCAAAATACTCACTATTTTGAAAAGATGCAAACAAACACAACTTTTATTCCAAAAGTTGAAGAAAAACCCGGACAAATTAATAAGCGTATCCCAAGAGAATTAACATTTAGTACTGGTTGGTTAAGCTGCGATCCATTTGTCCAAATTTTAGTCCAACATTGCCAAGATATTATTATAAAACATGAAAGTTTATTTTTCAACAAAACTATTGATGTCCAAAAGACAAAAAAATCGACCAAAAAAGTCCAAAATGTTCCAGTATCTTCATTCAAACCATTAGTCTCAACTCTCAAATCATCAAAAGAATCATTATTAACATTTTTTGATCTTGGTGATGATGGAAGCGATGAAGATGGTAGTTCTACTGATGGCAGTGAAGATGATTCAAAAAGTGTCGCGGAATCTAAAAATAATACCCCTACAAAAGGATGCTCTGAATATTTCGATAATGGTCGCCTTATGGGGTTAATTAATGGTTCAAAAATGTTAACATCCTCTGTTAAGGCTTTGGTGACCGTTTTTACCCTTATCTCTGATAACCTTAAAAATGACAATGATCGAGAAAATATTAAATATAACATCTTTTCATCTCTCGATGTTCAAAATTTAGCTATTTTTGTCTGGGATGAAGAAAATAACAACCAAACTGGAAAGGGGAAATCAAGAAAGAACAAATTATCACTTTCTGAAGATCAAATTGATGCATATATTGATCTTATTAATCAACTCCCATTATCTCTTTTAACAAACCTCGTCGCTACTTATATAATTCATCTACACAATACCCAACACGGCACCAAAAACGACCTCATCTCCGCATTATCTTACTTAGTTTATTCCCGTTTAGTTTCCACTTCAATGAAGTTTGGAACTCCTTCCCTTTTTGATATTGGCGGTAAAAAAACAGTCCCACAAGCCATTTCCAAATCAGAATTTACTCATCGATCCCACCTCTTTATGGATGCAAGTGAATATACTACAAAGGTATCCCCATTTTTGGTCCATACTGATGCCTTCCAGTATGAGTTTTATCACACCACAAATGAATCGGACAATACAAAACAGGCAAAGTTTTTATCCCCGGTTCAGGATAACCCATATGATGTTATTAGTTCTGTATTATCTATTCATGAATTTTTAATTGATTTGGTTGGCCGTGAAGAAGAAGAAGGAAAGGGTCAGTGTTTGACTAATTTGATTACAATTATCTATATGTCATTGCAAACAATATTATCGAATTTCAAGGGGCAATATCCACAATATTTAATTAATAACAACCCCATGAATATGAACAAATCTTGTCAAAAATTATTTGTGCCTTGTGGAACCCCAGTTTTGACTATTTTGAATCAAATTTTGACAAACCCGGTCATTATATCTCATTATTGTCAATTCAAGACAACTGTATCAACACTATTAACCAATTTCATTACTAATATCGTTACTATTGTGTTTACACCGTCGACACAATTCGGTATCAATAATGAATTTACGTTTGAAAATAATCCCTCCCAATTATATTCCCAAAATTCCAAACTTGATAATATTGATTTATGGTATCCAAACGCGCTTCAAGATTCCCGTGATCGTATTATTCGCGATTTAATCGCGACTGCTGAGGAGTTTCCAATTATTATTAACGCATATATTAACACTTTATTCCAAAATTTGACCAAAATTACCAATAATTCCCACAAATCAACAGCAAATGCTACAAGTGCTACAAATGTTGAACAAACTCAGCGAATTATCCTCACATTTACACGTCTTCTCTCATTAACCACTATAGACCAGCGCAAATCATTTGTCAATGCATTGTTACCGTCAACTAGCTCAAACATGGCCCAAATTAAACTCAACCTTCTTCTTATTTTGAACCCACAACTCACCCATGGTGAAACCCATATGAATAACAATCCCCAACATAATTTATTATTTTCGACATTAGTTCCATATTTCCCACCTCGTTGTTTCAATATCATGGCACAAATGGTTGTTGATTCTCAGTTCGATTCTAACGGTGATGGGGTTGAAATTGTTGGTCAAGATGTTACCCCACAAATGAAACACTTGATCGAAAAGTCCTTTTTTCGTTTTTTCAAGGACCATTTAAACGTTATTTCTTCAGCACCGAATAGAATTGAAAATATTGAGAATCACTTCGATAACGCATCCATTTTAAAGGACTTATTTTCCGCTTTTTTTAAAAATAGTAGGGGAAAGGGCGAGATGGACGACCAAGATGTCATCACCTTTATGGACTACTTTGGGAACATTAATGAATCAATTAATCAACCACGCGCTGACATCATCAATGCGATTATCTCAATGGTTTCTGCATTTGAAGAGGTTCAAAATGGCGATGAGCAAATTCAAGAAGAAAAAAAGGTCAAAAAGAACAAGAAAAAGATTCCAAGTGACCGAAACAACAGGGATAATTTATTCGAAACTTTGTCCTCCCACATTATGAAACTGGTTAAAACTTTCCTTGATCAGATCGAATCACCTACTGTTGTTGTTCACAATCTTGTAACGACTTATCCTGGTTATATTGGCAAGGTAGAGAACTATGACAGTGTTGAATTTGATGCTGATCGTCAACGCATTCTCATTCCTGCACCACTTATTTCAATCCTCTCCCATTTATTCCAAACTGTGATTGACAAACTTAACCAAAATAATCATTCCAGTTCATTGAAAAAGGTCTTTTCTGAGATTGTATCCTTTGTAATCTCATCCATCCTTCCACATCTCCTCGAGTCCATCTCTGTATACCATGCAATTGCGACTCACCCGTCATGTGGGAATTATGCCGCGTATTCTAGAGATGTTTTAAACGCCTTTTTATTTTTATTATTGGGTTCGAATGGTATTGAACAATCTCAGCCTTACTACACCTGCCAGATTCCAATTACGATGTCCCAATTTTATCAACATTTATCGTATGTATTAATTT
>Ga0256901_1000853_pt1 | contig 16136 bp, 15 predicted proteins | sample MC6MC0689MT_FD_190200 | JGI IMG/M metagenome (GOLD analysis project Ga0256901, IMG submission 190200) | Metatranscriptome of enriched soil aggregate microbial communities from Iowa State University, Ames, United States - MC6-MC0689-MT... | ecosystem: Environmental > Terrestrial > Soil >... | reverse complement strand
GACATGAGAGCAGAGGAGGATGCAGATGTACTGGGTGCGGGTGTTGGAGGAGAGCGGCGTAGGCCGCGCGCTGGGAAGCATCATGGCGGCTGCGGTCATCGTCGGCGCCACTTGGCACGGACTGGCGGCGCTGGTCCGCCTGCTGTTCTAACTTCGGGGAACAGAAGAAGTTGCCGTGACCGGCAAGTGCAGCGAACACTTGTCGGCTCATGCAGGTATCTAAGCTACCTACACGTACAGCCGTTAGGCTGTCACAGCAACCATGGAATATTATACCACTCCTGCTGGACTAGGTGTAGGCTTCATCCTGGCGCTTCTTACGGTTTCCCCCATTCGAGGGGAGATGGATTCATGCGTAAGCTTACAGTTTCACGCGCCTTTCAGTATCGCTCAAGCCCGCTGTCCAAGGACAGAGAAGCCCCATTCATTCGCGTGCAGGGCAAGTGGCTAGAGACGCTAGGCTTCACCGCCGGGAGCAAGGTGGAGATTGTGGAGAAGCCCGGCGAGATTACGATTCGACTAGCGGAAGGAGAAGGTTCGTATGACACGGGTGAGATTCGGCACGACGCTTGACCGGGGTCTAATTCGCATGGCGAAGGAGAAGGCCGAACAGGATGGATTGGACGGCGCGAATGTTGTCATTGAAGCCGCCTTGAGGCTCTACTTCGCGAACTGCGCAACGGAGGTCTGGGAGAAGCGGCTGACTGGCGGTTGGGTGAAGAAGATTATTGTCCGTCCGGGCAAGGTCGTTATTGAGAGCATTCGTAGCCGCAAGGTGCGTTCGCGCTACAACCCGGAAGTCTTCTCCGGCGATTCGCTTGCGCCCAAGGGCTGGACAAGAGTCTGGAAGATGAAGCAGGGGTAAGCCTTCGGGCTTCCCCTTCTGCAAGAGCATCTACAGGTTTCATTCGCCAATTGTCGGATGAAAGCCGTAGGGGTTATTGCCCCGAACAACCTGACTGGGCAGGCAGGCTGCGCTATCATTGCGGGCTTCGATGGAGGCTGACGCTCGAACTGAGGATGCCGCCTGTCCGGAACGGTTGGTATGCTTCTTCCGCAAGAGCATCTACGGATTTCACTTGGTTCCACAGGTGAAATCCGTAGGGGCTTTTGCCCTTAAATCTGTCGCCATCCGGCTAGACCGGACAGGGACTGGCTTTGCTGTCCTTGCGGGCTTCGCAAGAAGTTCACGCTTGAGCCAAGGGTGCCGCTCTGCTCCGCCTAATCACGGGTGCGACCATTCAAAGGAGGCTAAACCTTTGCATTCAGAACAACTCCGTTACGTGTATGTCGGAGTCGATCTGCACAAGAAACAGCATACCGCCGTTATCCTAAACTGCTGGAACGAAAAGCTTAGCGAAATGACGTTCGACAACGCTCCCGCCGCCTTTCCGTTCGTGCTGGATGCGGTAAACAAGCACCTCAAACCGGGCATGACCGCCGTTTACGGATTGGAGGACACCGGCGGTTATGGCTGGGCGTTCGGGTTGTACCTTGTAAAACAAGGCCAGCGAGTGAAGTCTATTAACCCAGCCTTCTCTAGCGCCAAGCGCAAAAGCTATGCCACGGTGCAGAAAAACGACAGTTGGGACGCTGAATGCGTGGCGCGGGTACTTCGCGACGACATGAACCATCTGCCGGACTTCAAGCCCGACGAGCATTATTGGGTGATGCGGCAACTGGTTATGCGTCGCCGGGGCATTACAAAAGGCATCTCGGCGGTTGTCCGGCAATTGCACGTCCAACTCAGTTATGTCTATCCCAGTTACCGCAGCTATTTCAGCGAAGTGGACGGCAAAACGGCGCTGGCGTTCTGGCGAGCGTTCCCTTCCCCGCGCCATCTGGAAACGGTGACGGCCATTCAGCTTGCCAAGTTCCTGCGCAAGTACAGCAACAACGCCTGTTCCACGAAGAAGGCGGAGCAGATTCTGTGCAGCGTAAAAGCGGACGGCGGCGCAAACAGCGATTATGTGGCGGAGAAGGAACTCATTATTCGCTCTCAGGTGCGACAGCTTCGCTACTTCAAGAAGGAGATTGCGGAGTTTGACGTGACGTTGGCGAACATGCTGGCGCAGATTGATTGCCAACTGGACACGATTACAGGCGTCGATGTGGTCACAGCGGCGGAACTCACCGCCGAGATTGGAGACGTTTCGCGGTTCTCTTCTGCCGACAAGCTGGCGCGGTACGCCGGCATTGCCCCGATCTTCGCCGGATCCGGCGGCAAGGGACGCTACTACAAGAGCAAGCAAGGCGACCGCTCCTTGCACAACATCTTCATGTCGCTGGCGATCCGGCAGCTTGTCGTTCACCGGGGAACGAAAACGTCAAGAAATCCGGCGTTCCTCGATTACTTCCACCGGAAGATGGCGGAAGGCAAAACGAAGAAACAGGCGTTTGTCTGCATTATGCGGCGGCTGGTGAACATTGTGTACGGCATCTTGAAGCACAAAACGCCGTACCGCTTGCCAGAAAAAACGGACTGTGGATAACTGCTTAAAATGCTCGTTGTTGTATTGATAGAGAAGCACAGCCCAAGCGAAGGCGCGGGAGCCACTCTTTTGAACTTAAAAGAAGCTCCCGCGAACAACTAAATAGGGTACAAAAATCCTTAAAGAAATGCTATTTTAGGGGTAGTGTTCTATTGTCTTTGAAGGTGAGCTTTATAGCGTAGGATAGCTATGAAGGGGAGTTAAACAACCCACTATCACAGAACCTATACACATATGTAAGTAATAACCCATTGCGATATGTAGACCCGAGCGGTCATAGGCAGTGTGAAGGTGCAATTACCTGTGATGGAGATGCCAAACGACTCTCCACTGAAGAAAAATTTGTGCTGTGGTATTACTTTGGCGATGATTCAGTCATGAGAAGTGCTTCTAGGGAAGAGTCTCATCAGATGATATCTATGGCGTACGGAAAAGCTCTTACTATAGAAAATGCATTAAAGTATTTTATTGCAGGGGTTTTGACAGGAGCTGCATTAGCATCACCAGCGGCAATAGTCGCAGCATTTGAAGTAGCTACTACGGGAACAACCACTGCGGCGATCACAGCTGGGGCTGTAGGAGCTTCAGCTTCGGTTTCTTCGGGTGCTGTAGTCTCGATCGGTCTAGTTAAGGGAGCCGGATTATTTGAGTCATCATTTTTAGCTAGCTCTGGAATAAAGGTAGGGGGAATTGCAGAAGTTGCAGTTAAAGGAAAGCATATTACTTTAAGAGATATCGCTATTTATGCTGATGGAGTAAATGACTCGAAAAACCTTATTGGGGCGAAGGACATTATTCAATGGAGGAATGCAGTAATTGAGGAGTTAAAGAAGCAAGGATATCAGACACTTACAATTCAAGGAATACGGGTTGAAAACTCCACATCTGCAAATCCTGGAATGATAATTGATCGCACTTTCGATTTAACTAAATGAGAAGGGAGCAAACACAGTGGTTATTAATAATATAGAGTTTACAGAGGAAGAAATTGAAGAAGTTGATTTGGCGAGAGATTTATGCGATGGAATGCAGGTGGAAGGTGAAAAGGTAATTTGCTTTGAAGTATTAACTCATTTGTTTAATCACAAAGTTCTAGTAGAGGAAAATAAAGATGATCTAATTAAGGCATATATCCAGTTAACCCAATATAACAAGTTTTGGTCTGCAGCCGAATGGTTTAACAACAAACATATTGAAATGGTCACCAGTAAGCTGCGAAGACTAATACGAACTGAAAATTAAATTATTGTAGCCCTAACCTGATGACCAGAGCAAACGGCTTGCCCACAAGTTGATTCCCCCGCAGGAGTGGCTTGCAGCCTTTCATTTCCGTTGGACAGATTTCCTGTCTCCAACGTCCAGAAAGGCTGTAAGCCGCCCTGCGGCTCATGAATCAACAGCGGGCAAGCCATTTGTTTTCATCCGGTTCGGGTTCAGGGCATTGGTTGTCACCGACAGGTACGATCTTAAAAACTTCCGCCTTCGGTGCTAAGCAATTGATTTAAAGACCTTCCCTTCCTTCCCCCTGTTCTTGATTTGTAATGCTTCGATGATTCGACAGGAAAATCCAGATTTATACTGTTGTTTGGTATAATGTACTTATATATGCGATTCACTTGTTCGTTGATATTTCCGTTTTACAATCGAGTCAAAAGGAATAAAAGGGGGAATTCTGTGCAATATGAATTGGTATTCAAGTTAAAGAAAATGTTCAACCCAGACAATAAACTCACGAGCTGGATACTAAAACTTTCTATGATTAGAAATGATATGTTTTATGTTCATAGGTCATTAATTGATTACCTTGATGGTACCAAGAAAGCAGCAAGTGGTGAATTTATTTATTTCTTTCGATTGGCAGCTTCACATTACAGAGAGGCTGCTAAATATATTAGCAGCGGAAAAAATAAACCGGAGATACAGGCATTCATTAACGAACTTTCCGAAGAAACTATTATGGACTATAACCAGATCATAAAATCATGCACTCCCTGGAAATCTTCTTTTGTGAACCAAATTGTAAAGCCTATTAGGGATAATTTCTTTCACTATGATATTGAAAACTTTGAAGAAGACTACTTAGAACTTGAAGACATCTTTTCAAGGATTATTTTAACTGGAAAATCTAGAAAAGAGATTGATTTAGTTTTTGCAGACGAATTATCGATTAATTTAATTTTTGGAAATAAATCTTTACATGAAATCAAGCAGATACTTTCAGAATTATCCTCTTACATGTCCTCTTTAATTTCGTTTGTAGATGAAGCAGTGGGAATATTTATAAATAAAAATGTCGATAAAATATCATATACAATACATGTAAAAAGCTGAGAATTGAATGATTATTCGAAGAAGACCTCGCGTGTGTAACACCATATTCACGCATCGGGAGGCTGAGAAGTTAAGAGGATTCGACTGGAGCACACGTAGATACAGCGAAACAGATTCTCTCAGAGAACACCACCTTCCTAACCTCATTGCGGCCACCTTTCGGGCTAAAAGAGCGTTATGTGAAATCCCAGTAATATTAAAGGAGAATTGAATGTTAAACATTTTAGATTTTGAAGATGAAGATAAAATTTATTCTATTTCTGGGCAAATTGAGTTTGAGATTTTTTATGATCGAATAAAATATTTAGTTGACTTCTATAATTACTCAATGAAGTGTTATTATGATTTTCTTGATCAAAAACATCGAGAAAGAAAGAAGACTAAAGATAACATTGAAAAGATTCTAAAATCTGCTGAAGATCAAGATATTGATGTAACTGAAGAAGAAATATTCTTTTTGATCGATGAAGAGGTAGTGGGAATACGGATGAATTTTCTAGAATATCAGAAGATGACATTAATTATTATTTTATTTTCTGAAGTTGAAAAGCTAATTGATAACTTGTTTGAATCAATTCAACTAATCGAAAATATAAAGGGGATTAATAATAGATTACATAATTTGTGCTTACATAAAGGATTAGATCAAGAAGATACAAATTATATTATTGATACTTTTAATAAACTAAGAGTAATAAGGAATAAGTTGATACACAGATATGACCACTGGGATGATGAAATAGTAATAGACGGACATACATACAAAGGAGTTAATCAATTGAATGATGAATTCCTGGGGGATTTAGTAAATGGTATTGCCGATTCAATAAAGAAGATAGAAAAGGGCTACATATGACAGTTCAAAGCTGTGGCTTCGCACAACTCCATTCACACATTACGTTAGAAACTATCTCAGAAAATTACTGTTCATCATACTGCAGTATAGAATATAGATGTTGATAGCGAATCTAACCCAATGACCAGAGCAAACAGCTTCCCAATAGTTAGTTCTTCTCTACAGGAGTGTGGCTTGCAGCCTTTCTCTTTCGTTGTACGGATTCCCGTTCCCATACGTTTAGAAAGGCTGTAAGCCTCCTTGTAGCAAGCGACTAATAGCATAGAATTCAATTAAAATTGAATTGCGATCCAAGCGAAATAAAATTCATGAATTAATTTAGTATAGGAGTTGTATACCTATGTTAGTTTAATTATAAAATTTGAAAAAAGTCTCTTTACTTTCTTTACTTAATTCATTATCAATCATAAAAGCTATAACTTTTTCTCTTATTATTCTTTTTGCGTGTTCAAGTCTTGAGACCCGCTCATGCACTTGATCATAAAACAATTCAAGCCACTCAATTTTAAACTCATTATAATCAAAACCTTCTAAGCAAACTAACAAATCAAAGATTGCATTGTATGTTTTATACTTTTCAAATTTATCTGGAAAAAGTATATCATTGTTAAAAGTTAAGTTTGCAATCCTTTCTAACAAGTCGCTTAAAGTATCAGGAAATTTCCTAGTCCCATGATTTCTTTCATCAATAGCATTTTCTATCGACTCAACAATTTTATCTTCATATGTTTTCGAACTAGAAAAGAGCTTTTCTTGAACTGAGGAGTAGTAAATATCAAAATTAAAATTATTAACTAAGTAATTTTCTATAAAGCCACTTATTTTTTCCTTTTCTTTTCTTGGAAAGACTCTAGATAACGATATTAAAATCTTATTTATGTTCAACTCTTGTTGAACACTACTATTAATGGTTTTGTAAAAGTTTATATTCTCTGTAACATATTTTGAATTTTTAATTTTAATGATTCTTGTTATTGAATCTATCAAGTTTACAATTTCTAAATTTAAGTTTGAGAGGTTTTTTTGCAAAATAACAACAAGTAGTTCATCAAGAATTTTACAATTGATGTTGCTTAGAAAGCGCTTGTGCTGTCCGACGATAAATATAGAAAAATGTCGTATCAAAAGCTGATTTGCATTTTTCTCCTGCACCAACTTGGTGAATATTTCTATAATGAAAGAGAAGTTCTCTTCGTTTCTTAAGTCAACTCTAGACAATACAGTAAACGAGTTTTCTAGTACTCCTTTAAAGAATAATGAAAAGCCATTTGAGATTATAGAGTCTATCGTATTTTTAAAAGATAGCAATAAGCAATTAACATCTTCAACCTCAATCAAGTGTAGATTATATTTAGTAAATAGCTTTTTGATATAACTTTGGTTAAGGTAGGTTATCATAATAAAATACGTGAAATAATCTACATGATTTATTTTCACCTTTGTTCCTTTGAATCCAAAGAAGTGATCTTCAGTAGTATCCTGCTCATCAATGCTTAAACTAATTATTACCCCCTCAATGTATCTTTTAAATACATCTCGTACTTCAGAATAATTATCAAAAAATATAAAATTAGAGTTGATATAATTCCAAAAAAGTTTAACTTCACGTTGTAATTTATGAATTTTACCAAACCCGTTATTACCATAATAAGTTGTATTTTTTTCTTCATCAACTTTGTAGACTAGTTCTGTTATTGTATTAATTGTTGAGTACACATAGTTGAAATTAATAATCTTCCTTACAAACGAAACACTTGCTCTACTTTCATCCGGAATATTATAGAAAATGGCTTCAATATCTAATTTCATCTGCGATAGATTTCCTTTGTTCTTCATTCTGAATTCCAAACCAAACACCGGTGATTAATTTCCCTACAATTTTTCTATTTACTTCAGATATGAAATAAATATGATAGTTTTTGTTTCTGAATGAGTAATCGGAAATACGTTTAAGTAGCTTGTAGGCTTCATAGAAATCAAATGTCTTGTAATAAGCGAATGCTTTTTTTAAAAAGTGCTGCTCATTACCTTCGATAATTAAATCCTGCGAGTCTGTCTCAAGCCATTCCTTTATTTGTTTATAATCAATTTGAATAATTTGATTAATAAGTTCTTCATGTGTTATCAATGATTTATCGAACTCGAATATTAATTTGTTTTCCTGCTCTTCGGAATCTCTATCTATAACTCCGATAACCTTGGCTTTTAAAAACACTTCACTAATTAATTTTGTTTTTCTTAGTAAGACTACATCATTACTATTTTTTATGTTATTCATTTGATGAAACATGGAGATGAGTTTTCGATCAGATAACAATAAATATCCCTCTAAACTAAAATCATACGAAACATCGAGGTTTAATACTTCGAAAATATCTTGTAACATGACGGTGCTTAAATTGTTCAAATTATTTAATTTTGTATAAAAATAATCTAAATCAGTTCCTAAATACTCATCTGAAGTGCTTAAATATCTCAAAAAATTATATAATCGAATAGCTCTTTCATCGGAAAGCCTATCTGGTGCAATAGAGGAATACTCCTCTAAACTTTCAAATTCATTCGTATATAGAATATTAATTCCACGATTTTTAAAGTAGTTGTATTCTATAAGATTTAGACTGGAAGCGTTATCTGTACTTATAAAATAAGTAGGTTGAAAGTCCTTTTTCAAAGCATCTTTGACCCATTGAAATATTAGCTTTATGTCAATATCATTTACCGAGTAGCCAACAAACAATACTAAATGTGTAGAGAGCAATGATTTCACATAATTTTCGATTAGTTTGAAGTTTGATGGATACGATAAAAAGTCATCTTCCTTGAGTACTATATTTTTATTTTTTATATCTCCGTGAATTTTTAGAATCATATTGTTGTTAGGTGTGTAAGGTAAATCTTCATCTTTCGATACAACATCATAAAACATTCCTTTTTCTCGTGCAGCGTCTTCAATTAAGTTATCAAAATTTGTAGTAATAAAATGGTACGGTTTTAGTTCCAGTAACACTTTATGTAATGGATTTGGAACAACACTTTTATTAAAAACCTTATTAATTAATTCATAGTATTCTTTTCTTCCTCTAGAATTATAATAGTATTGTGGAATTCTCAAATAATCATCTTGGTTCAGATTGTTACATTCAAGCCCAAGACCTTCAGCGAACCTTCTAACAAGTTCTCCCCAAGTAGGAAATCCGGAATTTACCGAAACTCCTGCTCCCACAAATATTATCAGTTTTTTATTATTAAGAGCATCTCTAATTATTTTTTTACTCTCTCGAATAAAAGCTTTCATAACTATTCCTCCCAGATGAAATTTTAAAGAGATGTCTGGTCTGAAAAGATAAAACTTATTTAGGGATATTATACCAGAAAACAGTGTATTAATCTGGGTTGTCCTGTCGAATCAACGAAGCATTACAAATTAAGAACAGGGGGAGGGGGAAGGGCTTAATCAATTGCTTAGCGCCGAAGGCGGAAGTTTTTAAGATCGTACCTGACGGTGACAACCAATGCCTTGAACCCGAACCGGATGGAAACAAATGGCTTGCCCGCTGTTGATTCATGAGCCGCAGGGCGGCTTACAGTCTTTCTAAGCGTTGGAAACCGAGTTCTGTCCAACGGAAATAAAAGGCTGTAAGCCACTGCTGCGGGGGAATCAACTTGTGGGCAAGCCGTTTGCTTTGGTCATCAGGTTAGGGTGTGGTTCTTTATGCTGCCGCAAGGCTGGGGTTAGGTTTGCTGGCCCGGCGGACAGCCATGCCATGGCCCAGACCTGATGAAACAAACGGCTTGCCCGCTGTTGATACCATGAGCCGCAGGCGGCTTCCATCCTTTCTAAACGTTGGAGACAGAGATTCTGTCAACGAATAGTGAAAGGCTGCAAGCCACTGCTGCGGGGGAATCAACTTGTGGGCAAGCCGTTTGCTCTGGTCATCAGGTTAGGGTTAGGTTCTTTATGCTGCTGCAAGGCTAAATCTCTAAAAGATTATTCTTCAACAAGCCCGAAAGATAAAATATGAAAATCTATGCTTAGATTGAGCTTTTCCAACAATTTAATTGTGTCGGCAGTTAATTCGAAGCCCATTTGTCCAAAGTCTGACCTTAAAAAACAACTGAGATTCACTTCATCGTATGTCTCTTTAATTTCTTTTAAGTATTCCGAATGAGGTAAGATTTCATTCAAAAAAGAAATTAGCGATTCTGATAAGTTTCCCACTGACTTAGCTTTCTTTTTGTAAATCCAGACATCTTGAGAGGATTTTTTATCAACCAAAACTAACTGGCCTTTCTTTATAACTTTAGTGTGGCTAATTCCTAATTTATTTTCGAGCATTTCAAAGTTTAGGTTTTCATCACTTATTCTTAAACTAAAACTAATGTGCATTTAATCACCCTTGATTCTATTCTTTAGCTCCCTTGCATATTTCAATAGCTCTTTGTAAGTAAAGTTTTGATTTGCCTTCATGTTTACATCGTCCTTTAAGTCGTGGAGATACTCTCCAAACAAATCGCGGTCAACACCGACTTCCCTTGCAGCATCATTTACCATTTTCAAATCTCTCTTAGCAAATAGCAGAACACCTGTAGTTAATAATTGCCCTTTTTCAGCCCCAGTTAACAAATCAAATTGTTCTTGAGCCATAATTTTAGGGGGATTTTGTCCGAGCACCGTTGGTGCTTGATTCACGTTAGGTTGCTGTATATCTCTAGGGGGTAGTTTTACTGGTAACTGCCGGATAACGTTGGGTTTCTCTTCTCGAATAGTGTCAAATTCTTCTTTATTTGACTCTCACCATGCCTCTATCCCTATTACTCCAAGAATAACTAGTCCGCCTTCAGCAACAGCTGCTGCGACGGCCGCATAAGCCGCCCCTACTCCAGGAATTAGACAAGCTGCTGCTGGATTGTGACCCGATGGATCAACATACTTTAACGGATTATTACGAACATATGTGTATAGGTTCTGCCTTAACGGATTTGTAAGCTCTCCCTGGTAGCTGTCCTACGCCATTAAAGCTCAACCTCCAAGACAATAGAACACTACCCCTAAAATAGCATTTCTTTAAGGATTTTTGTACCATCTTTAGTTGTTCTCGGGAGCTTCTTTTAAGTTCAAAAGATGGCTCCCGCGCCTTCACTTGAGCTGTGCCTCTCCATTATTACAACAACAAACATTTCAAGCAGTTATCCACAGATCAGTGTACCCATAAGATTTTTGTGGTTTAACCGCAGTCTGTTTTTTCTGGCAGGCGATACGGCGTTTTGTGTTTCAAGATACCGTAAACAATATTCACCAGCCGCCGCATAATGCAGACGAAAGCCTGCTTCTTCGTCTTGCCTTCCGCCATCTTGCGGTGGAAGTATTCGAGAAACCCAGGATTGCGCGGCGTTTTCGTTCCCCGGTGAACGAAAAGCTGCCGGATGGCCAGCGGCATGAAGATGTTGTGCAAGGAGCGGTCGCCTTGCGTGCTCTTGTAGTAGCGCCCCTTGCCGCCGGAACCGGCGAAGATGGGGGCAATGCCGGCGTACCGCACCAACTTGTCGGCTGTCTTGAATCTTGTAATGTCCCCAATCCCGACGGTGAGTTCCGCTGCCCTGACCACGTCGACGCGGTTATCGCGTCCACAAATGTATGAAGGGGTTTGTCGTTGGCCATTCATGCGTCTTCTATCAGACAAGAAGCGCCGACAGGCCGTCGTAGTTTTTTGCTGAATCCGTAATCCCCGCAATGTCCCCTAATTACTCCTCACTAAAGTGATAATCGCTGACAACGGGAATCCAAAGAAGTCACAATTGCGATAACGCTTACTTTAGCTTCCTTGCTACAATTCAATTGGAAGAACAAGGGGGAGCGCTTTACGCATTTATAGCGAGGGAATGTTAGCGTCCTGCGCTTTGCTCGTCCCGACACCATCAGCGAATTGACAGCATTGCTGCAATTATTAAGGAGGATTTATGAAGCAGTTTGCCAATATTTCCATACATGAAAATGGACTGTATTTCGAAGCGGAAGTTACGGATAGCAGAGATGTTCGATTGCTGCATTTCTCGCCGTTTCCGCCAGTCGCAGATGAGCTTGAGGCCGAAGAGGTTCGGCGCAAGTTTCGCATCGTCGAAATTCAAGCAACGGGTCTGAATCAGGACGATCATCACGGCTCCAAATATACGGGCACATTGCCTGGTTACCGGTTGAAATATGTAACTCACCACGACGGACGCAATGCTCATGGCCGCAAGCTGGAAATCGTTATGGAGGATGACGGGCTAGTCGTGACGGTGCATTACCAGTTTTTCGATCAAATCCCGGTCGTACGTGCCTGGACCGAAGTCGCGAATCGCTCGAATAGCTCTGTCGCGCTTGAATATATCTCCTCCTTCGCCCTGACAGGTATCGCCAAGGGAGGGGATACGAGTTGGGAACATCAAGGCCGTTTATATGTCGCGCATAATACATGGCATGGCGAAATGCAGTGGAGAAGCCATACGATGCCGGAACTCGGATTGACGCGGGCGAACAACTCGTCCTTGAAGCGGCTTTCTTACAGCACTTCAGGAACATGGTCGTCCGAAGGCTTCATACCGATGGGATGCTTCGAGAATAGCGCTCAGGGTACCGCCTTAATCTGGCAAATCGAACACAACGGCTCCTGGCATTGGGAGATTAGCGATGCGGCGAACCAACTGTACTTGCAGCTTAGCGGGCCGACGGAAAATGAAAATCATTGGTGGAAAAAGCTTGCGCCGGGGGAGACGTTTGTAGCGGTTCCGGTTGGCGTCGGTATTGTCAAAGGCGGCTTTGAACAGGCGGTCGGCCAGCTTACTCGTTATCGTCGGGCGATCAGACGACCCAACAGGGACAATGAACGACTTCCCGTTATTTTCAATGACTATATGAACTGTCTGTTCGCCGATCCGACGACGGAGAAAATCATACCTTTGGTCGATGCCTCCGCCAAGGCGGGGTGCGAATATTACTGCATTGACGCCGGCTGGTATACGGACGGAGACTGGTGGGATTCAGTCGGTCTGTGGGAGCCTTCGCAGCAGCGCTTTCCCGGCGGATTAAAAGAAGTTACGGACTATATTCGCAGTAAGGGGATGGTTCCGGGTTTATGGCTGGAGCTTGAAGTGATGGGGATTCGGTGTCCGCTTGCGAGCCAAGTAAGCGACGACTGGTTTTTCGTACGGCATGGAGAACGGGTGATCGATCACGGCCGCTACCAATTGGATTATCGCAATCCCGAAGTGGTGAAGTATGCGGATGAAGTGATGGATCGGCTTATTGGGGAACTGGGAATCGGTTATATCAAAATGGACTACAACATTAATGCAGGAATCGGCACCGAGATTGACGCGGATAGCTTCGGCGACGGTCTTCTCCAGCATAATCGCGCCTATCTGCAGTGGCTCGACAACGTATTCGAGCGTTATCCGGAGCTCGTCATTGAAAACTGCGCAAGCGGGGGGATGCGCATGGATTATGCGCTGCTTAGCCGCCTTAGCATCCAGTCGAGCAGCGATCAGACGGATTATCGCAAATATGCCGCTATTGTTGCAGGAGCTCCGGCGGCTCTAACCCCCGAGCAATGTGCGGTCTGGTCTTATCCGCTCAGGGACGGCACCGAGGAAGAAGTTATTTTCAACCTCGTCAATTGCATGCTGATGAGAGTACACCAGAGCGGGCATTTGGCAGAAATTTCGCCGAATCGCTTCGAACTCATTCGAGAAGGATTGGAATTTTATAAAAAAATTCGAAATGAGCTGGCAGTTGGTTTGCCATTTTGGCCGCTGGGGCTGCCTTCGTACGGTGATTCATGGTTAAGTCTGGGGCTGCGCTGCGAGTCTACGGCATATTTGGCGGTATGGCGTCTGGAAAGCGATGAAGACACCATCGAATTGCTGTTACCGGAGTTAAAACATAAGACAACTGCAATTCGTTGCGGATACCCGCAACGACAAGATTGCGACTGGCATTGGGATCGGGAATCCGCGAAATTAACGATATCCATGCCGTCGATCCATAGCGCCAGACTCTTTGAATTGCTGATAGAGAAGTGAATTCTTGCCTGAATTTAATCGCCTTCCGCTTTGCCTGTATGGCAAGTAGGGGGGCTCTTTTAATAGCTGCGAACTTCCGGGCATTAAACTTTAGTCTATTGTGCTAGGTCGTGTATGCAAACCCGCTCAGGGGCATCTTTCACCGCCTTTTCGCCCCCTGCATCGTCACTTTTGCTTGACGTACCCCCGGTACGCCTTCACAAAAGTTCCTTACATGGAACGAAAATTCGGCAAAATCTGCTATCCTCAGAGTATGCATACACGCCCTAGATACAATCTTCATGCAAAATAAGACTAAATTTGCTGGAAAGGATCGATACGAAAATGGAAATCGGATCGTTGTTCCAACCTAATCTGCTGCAGCAGGATTACGAGCCTCAAATTATGGCCTACTACTTTAAGCAATATCAGAATCTATCGATGAATTTCCATCATCACAACTTGACGGAAATTATGTACGTGATCAGCGGAGAATGCTTTGTCGAGCTTAAACTGGCAAATGGCGTAACGGATCGCGTGGAACTGAAAAAGGGCGAATTCATTTTGCTGGACGGGAATGTCCCTCATCGACTCATCGTGGATGAAATCGCCTGCAGAATGTTAAATGTAGAATTTCACTTCACTAAACGCCAAGATATCTTTCCTTCCATGAAGGAGCTGGCGGAGAAGGAAGAATCGTTTGCAGCCCTTGTCCGCTTCCAGGGTCCTTATTTGCTGCTGGCCGACCCGGATGAGCTGTACCATGTGCTAAAAAGTCTCGTGCTTGAACTGGACAACCAATATTCGGAAGACGGGGCGATGGCGAGAATATTATTCATGCAGCTGTTGATTCGTATCTCCCGGCTCTGGGAACAATCCAAGGAAGGGCAGCCGCAGACAAACTACTATATTAAGAAGTGCATAGAGTATTTGCAGCATAATTACGATCGTCAAATACGCGTTAAAGAGATCGCCGCTCATGTTAACCTGCATGTGGGCTATCTTCAACGTATATTTAAATCCGTTACCGGTTCGACGATTACGGAATACTTGACATCCCTGCGGATGGAGAAGGCCAAAATGCTGCTGTTGAGAACCGATAGTCCGATTATTGATATTTCCGAATATGTCGGAATGGGGAGCCGGCAACATTTTCATTCCTTATTTAAACAGTATACGGGCTGGACGCCGGTAACCTACCGCAATTCTGTGGATAAGCAACGTTTCAAGTATAAACCGGTGATAATTCATGACAGCTAAAAACGGAACAAGTCATAATTTTGGTAACGCTTTCTAAGGTGTGCTTGCTACACTTATAACAGTTCAAACGGATCAAAGTTCGGAACGATAGAGAGGAGTGTTCAGGTCTGATCAAACATATCGCAGTGGAATGGAAAGAAGGACCTATAGACGGAACAATTGCAGTAGACGGGGGAACCGTTATCCATGAAGCGATCGTCAAGGGGAGCGGTACAATTTCCCAAGGCAGCTTTGTTATTGACGGCAGAGCGGCAAGGTTGACGATTTCGGTAGATTTATCTTCAAGAGCAGCGAATAAAAAGCCGATCGTGACGGTCTCGACGGACAACCATCCTTTCAGTTTTTTCTTGCTTGATGTCCACGAGCAGTATCCGATCTATATTCCGGCTTACGGTGTCATGGTTACCGAACAGACGGACGAGCGTTCATACGAACAGATTGAACGGGACACTCATGCTCAAGGGCTGCTTAACCAATTGCAGAAAATCGAAGCGGAACCGGAGGAAAACTTCGAGAATGCCGCGGCTTGCACACGGGATCTGCCAGCCCAGACTTGGCTAGGCTTATCCCGCGATATTCGAATCTTCGGGATCGGTTTCAGGGGAGTCGGCGGAGAAGAGCTGCTGTGGGATTGGGTACAGCCAAGGTTTCACGGTTTTGAAACTGCGCTGCCCGAGCTGGAGGATCAAGCCGTACGCTATCGTTTTATGTTAGGGCGCGGAATCGGTTGCGTAGAAAATATATCAAGAAGGCTTGAGGAAGGCGTACTGCCTATTTTGCACTCGACCATTGTGGATGACGACATCACCTATCGAACTGTATCTTTCGCTTCGTACGAGTCAAATCCGCTTAACGAACAGACGCTTCGCGGTTCGCATTACTTGGTAGCGGATGGCTATGGATTTGGACATATGCTTAATGAAGAGCAAACAGCGAAACGGGAGCAGCTGCTGCCAAACGAATTAAATCCGGATGAGGAGACAGTGCTCTACTTCCGGGCAACAGCGACGAATACGGCGCGGGTACCTCGATATGCCTGGTTTAAGAATCCGGTGCCTAACGCAATTATGATGAATAACGACAAGCATTACACATTCGATAATCTCAGCGGTTTTGTACAATATTCGAGTGATCGCGTCTGCTGCGTATCCAAG
>Ga0256901_1000852_pt1 | contig 16143 bp, 15 predicted proteins | sample MC6MC0689MT_FD_190200 | JGI IMG/M metagenome (GOLD analysis project Ga0256901, IMG submission 190200) | Metatranscriptome of enriched soil aggregate microbial communities from Iowa State University, Ames, United States - MC6-MC0689-MT... | ecosystem: Environmental > Terrestrial > Soil >... | reverse complement strand
GAAAAGGTAAACTGGTTTGAAATTATCGATAAATGCGGCTATTATGATCAAAGCCAGCTTATTCACGACTTTAAACATTTTATTAATCTTTCGCCTAGGAACTACCTAAAGTTCCAGCAGGATATCTGTCAAGCTACGAGCAAATAGCTATTTTCGTTTTCATACAATTTTCCTGATTTGCCCTATTTTAAATTTGTACTGTTCAATCAAATAAAGTAACGCTATGAAACATCTTATTATTTATGCCCATCCAAATCAGGAAAGTTTGAATGGTCAGTTTAAACAAGCTATTGAAAAAATTCTAGTACAGCAAAAACAGGATGTAATCGTCAGAGATCTTTACACACTCGGATTTGATCCTGTGCTGTCTCTGGAAGATATGACAGGACAGCGAAAAGGCATTGTCAATGAACTTATTAAAAATGAGCAGGAATATATTAAGTGGGCAGATATAGTCACCTTTATCTACCCAATCTGGTGGACCGGTATGCCTGCAATTATGAAAGGATACATTGACAGGGTATTTAGTTATGGATTTGCCTATCGTTATGATCAGGGTATACAAAAAGGACTATTAACAGGAAAACAAGCGATAATTCTCAATACGCATGGAAAATCTAATGAAGAGTATAGCACTATCGGTATGGATAAGGCATTACTACTGACATCCGATAAAGGTATCTACACCTACTGTGGATTTCAGGTCACAGAGCATTTCTTTTTTGATAAGGCCGATCGTTCCACCCCTGAGGTTATTGAAATATGGCTTTCTAAAATCAGAGATCTATATACTATAATGAAGCCTCAGCTTTCTAATTATTAGAGCCAATTGTATGAGGAAAGCAATCTATATCGTTGGGACAGTAATAGTTGGATTGAACTTTTCAATATTTACAAAACAATTGTCAACATCTATCTTAAAGCTTTGGACTTATAAACTTGGGTATAAAAGGCAGGATATTGAAATTCTGCCTTACTTTCTTCTACTTCATAGTCTGGAACATTATTACTAATGAATGCAACAACCTATATTTCAATGGGTGGAGCTTTATCAATAAGTAAATCTGTTTTAAAGTTTTGATATCTAATAGATTCTTTTGATAAAAACAGTAAATCCTTTTCCATAAAACCTTTATAGAAAGTACTATTTTTGGTAATATTTTATTATATAATCTTTCGCATCTTAATTCAGTCAATAGAATGTTCAGAGCAAAGCCCATGAAAATTACAACCAATTTTATCCTCTTCCTCCTTCTCAGTCCCTGTATTTAAAGGATATGTGCCAAGTTTTCCCGCGATCTTGCCCTGAAACGGAGTGTTGTGCTATAAAATTGCTTTTTCATAGCAATTGAACAAGCCTTTACGAAAAGTGACAGTTCCAACAAATTTATATCCCTTTTTTATATATACAGCATTTGCCTGACTATTCAGCGAAAAAGCATCGAAACGGATTGATTTATATTGATTTTCTAAAGCATATTGCTCTACATAACGAATCATCTGGCTTGAGATCCCCTTTCCTTGAGCAGAGGGTTTTACGTAGAGACGATGAATAACAATAAATGGAACTGATGTCTCCCAGTTCAAATCATTATATTCTTCATCATAGCGTTCGTTAAGTGCCATATAAGCCAACACTTCACCCTTTTCTACGTAAACAAAACCTTCTCCTCTCTCGATATCCACTGTAAGCGTGTCTTTATTTGGATATTCCTGATCCCACTGGTTAACCCCTTGATCGTGCATATGTGTTTTAACTTCGTCAAGAATCTTAACGGCTTGGATCAAATCTGTTGAATTAGCTTTTACAATCATTTTTTTATAAAATTACTATTTTCTAGTTACACTTATATCCAAAATTTTTCCAAAAAGTAGTTCTATTGGTGCTCTTTAATATATGAAAAAGTGGTTTCTTAGAATCGAAATTCTCGTTTTTCTAATATTCCATCGCTATATATTTCGGTATAAATTAATCGCCCTTTTTTCCTGGTATTTAATATAGGTTCTCCTGTTTGTTCATTGTATTTTTGCAGTAATTTATAAAACTTCCATGTTCCAACAGGAGAACCATTTTTATACTCCGCTTCCAAGTAAGTATAAGGATCCGTAAATTCCGAATACCGTTGTAAATCAATATGACCATTTGATTTAAACTCTATCCATTTCCCTTCTTTCTTATGGCTTTTCACCATTCCTTGCTCCTCATCATTTTTGTAGAAGCCATCATTATCATAGTATCTAGAAAATTTTCCAGACGGAAGAATCTGGTATTTTCGTAAAGGTCTTAATATTAAGGGGTCTTCGCTAAATTTATAATCTTGTATGGAAATTATATAATTTTCAGTGATGTTAAATAAGCTATAGTGTGCAAATCCCATTTCCCCCTCATGATGAAGATATATTCTCTTCATATCAATAGGCTTACTGTCCTTCGTTGAAATTAAGTACACTTTTTCAATAAACGGTTCAGCATAACGGACGGTATTATATACAGCCACAAAGTACAATGAATACACTCCATAACTCAGAAAATTAGATGCAATTTTAATCCTATCATATTCCTCATTTACATCCTCACCAAATGGCAGAAAAACATTATATTCTTCGGGAAGTGATATCAGATCTTTTTTGATTACTTTTTCAAAGTTTAATGCATGGAGTTCTTTCAATTTATTTTCATTCTGTATGGTAGACAGAATGGCGTCAATGCTCCCTTGTTTCGAAATATCTGAATATCCAAATGGTAAAGTTATACGGTCAGTTTTATTTCTGTTAAAGAACAATGATCCCGTATCGGTCGAACATACTCCTGTGTCTATTGCCTTATTTTCTATCTGAGCATTACTGTAGTTAGAAAAAAGAAAAAATAAAGTAGTAAAACAAATGATATCAATTTTATACATATATAGCTAATATAGAAAGGGAACCATGAAATTGTAATTTTCTTCGAAAGAAGACTGACTTCGGACGGTACCCCATACATACAACACAAATATCAATATCTGGTTTCTCAAATTAGTGCAAATACTAATATCCGTCTGCTACAATTTAATATTCGTAAATCTATTCTTGTAATTATCGATATCCCTTTTATTTACCATTTTCAACCTCCGAGATACCACCAATAAAAAGAAAGGCCACTTTGAGATTGTCCAAAGTGGCCTAATTATCAATAAATTCTTAATGGTTATCTAAATTGTACAGATGGTTCAGATACAATCGGCAAGGTTCTCTAATCATCAGCAGTTAGAAGTCCACTTTCCCATTTTACGGTACGGTTGAATTCGTCCAATACATATACTTTGTAACTTTGGCCACCTTCAAATACGCGAAGAATAACGTGTCCACAAAATGACTGATATCCCTTTTGGAACCATGGACCATAAGTAACCAAAGTTTCATCATGCATATTGGTTGAGAATAACAACCTATCTTTTCGCTTCCCCAAATTCCGCAGCCTATAGTAAACTTCTTGTCCTGGCTGATCTGAACTATAGACTTGTTGAATAGCAATTTTCGGATCCAGTGTCGCTATAAGGTTTGCGTTGTTGGCATCACGATTTCCATGATGATCCAATACCATCGCATCGACGCGTCCGACGGCTTTGGCAATAGAAGTTTCTACATCAAACCAAGATGGTACTGAGTCGTCGTGCAAACCGGTATTGTCAGCACCAGCATAGTAGTCAAACTTACCATAACGGAACTTTAAAGCCATACTCAAAGGATTTTCATTATACCCCCCTTTGTAGAAGTCAAGCATATCTCTAGCTGAAAAAAGTTCAGTCCTTTCATTACTTTGTGGATTCCATACCTGCGCATTATTTTTGATATTCAGAATGTGTACCATTGGAAAAGCTTTAGGATCTTTTGTCAACATGATCTGATCTTGACGTCCAACTTGCAAAGATTGAATGGTATACAAACGACTATCAACCAATTGGAGATATCGCTGAAATAACTTATCATCTTTCAATTTAACTCTTAGATCAAAAGGAAAGTCGTAATTTGGATAATTACGGTCAATGATAGTTTTAACATCCAGTCTCGGCAACAGATCCATTACGGCTCCATAATGGTCACTATGGAAATGACTGATAATAGCATAATCCAACTCTACTGGACCCCGCTGACTCCCAGTAGCCCACTCTATATACTCAATCAGCGCATCCTGAATGGTACCAGTCGATGCGTAGCGGGGACCGATCGCTTTCAATGGAGCATTATTTTTTTCAAAACCCTTTTTATCCACTGTTCCAGCATCCAATAAGATACGTGTCCCATCAGGCATCATAATAAAGGTGCAATTTCCTTCTCCTGTATTAATGTGATGTATATCCATGTACCCTTTTTTCCAAAACGGAAATTTCTGCTGTGCTGAAATTCCATGCCTGACCGGGGATAGCTGTGCCAACAGTAATGGTGCCTCTAATGCGAAGAATAGCGCTAACATTCCTAGTTTTCTAATCATCTTCATGGGTTCTGCTTTTTGCTCTTTAAATACTTTATCAAAAGCGCCGGACGGTCGGTTTGAATCATGTTAACATGATTCTCCAGAAACCAATCATAAATGGATGGGTCAGTTACAGCTCTTTCGTCATCATGCCCAGCATTCTGCTTGGGCCAGAGTGAATTAACCCAGATATTGATCCCCTGTTGCCGTAATTCTTGAAATCTTTTCAATATGTCCTCCTGGCCCTTGTTTATCGTGAATTCTACCGCGATGGGTTTATAATTTCGAAGATGGTTATCCAATAAAACCTTCGCATTGGAACTGTTCATATTAATAATTGGCATGAAACTTACCTCTTCAAAGCCTTTACCCAGTTTTTCTTTGATTTCCTCATACGATTTATTGGCTTTAAGCACGATCTGATCCAGCGTTCCTGTAGATTTAGCAATCGCATAACAGATAGGGAACAACTCAAAACCCTTGTCAATATTAACAAGAATGTGCCCCTTGCAGGTTAACAATGCTTCTTCTAAGGTTGGGATACGATGTGACGTGGCTATACCGAGTCCGTCTTTGAGAAATAGGTTCTTTAGACTGTCCAACGTCCAGTCCCCGACCCTTCCTTTTCCGGTAGTTGTACGGTCAATAGTGGAGTCGTGCATTAATACCGCTTTTCCGTCTTTAGTCAGTTGTACATCGATCTCGACCATATCCACCCCCATTGAAATACAGTTTTTGATTGCCTGAACGGAGTTTTCGGGCGCATTGCGCCAATCGCCGCGATGGGCAATGACCCAAACTTTTTCGCTGGGTGAATTCCGCAGTTGCGCTGTTGTCCGCTCGATGTTCGTAGTGCTGGCAGCCCTTTCTTGTGCTGGTAACTGCTGTACAAAAAGTAGCAGCATATAGAAATAAAACAGCCTGATATTTATCTTCATGGATTTAAAAGCTTCAATTTTCTAATTATTTAGTATAACCTGGATTTTGTGAGATACTCTGATCAGTCGCGGTCTGGCTTGCAGGAATAGGAAGCAACAACTTATTGTTGTCTGTCAATCCCAAAAGCAGCGCAGCACGTCCCCGACGGATAATATCAAACCAGCGGTGGCCTTCAAAAACGAGTTCTTTGCGACGCTGCATATCAATTTCCTCAAAAATATCTTGTTTTGTCAAAGCTCCTTTATAAGGGCCTATACCTGCGCGCATCCGGATTTGATCAAGGTATTTCAAAGCTGATGTGGTACTGCCCAATTCATTTTCAATTTCAGCAAGCATCAGCAATACGTCCGCATAACGCAAGACAACAAAATCACTGCCGGCATCTTCAACGACAGTCACCGGAACGGCAATTTTATTGCTATAGGCTAAACCTGAAACTAAGCTTTTGACATAGCTTCCTTTACGTTTGTCCTGATCTGTAAATAGACCATAGAACTTGCTACTCAGCACACCATGACCTTTGGTTCCAGTCATCTTTCCTTCCACACGTCCAGTCGGATTAAACATCCGATAAGCGTCAGTCCCTTCGCTGTTGGAATTAACACCAGAAGCAAACTGAACAGCAAAAATAATCTCCCTATTTAATTCATTGGCCACTGGAAAGACCTGTGTGATATCATCAAGCAACCCTTGTCCTAAGGCAGGACTAATCACTTCATCCAAAAAGGTTTTGGCATTTTGGAAATTACCTAAGGTTAGTTCGACTTTCCCCATTAATGTTTGCGCAGCCGATTTTGTCGCGCGGCCTTTATTGGACTCTGTACGTGTTGGTAGCGAGGCAATGGCCTCTTTAAGATCTGTTTTGATCTGGTCGTAAACCTTTGCCTTTTCTGTACGGCCCTGACCAAATAGCTCCTGTGGATCTTTAACCTCATCAACCACAAGTGGCACATCCCCAAAACAGCGTACCAAATTAAAATAAAGCAAGGCGCGGATAAACTTCATTTCACCGATCCTATTTGATTTCAATTCTTCTTTGTTGAACGAAATGTCCTTAATTCTGTTGAGTACAATATTTGCATTCTGAATAGCCATATAGTGATCTCTCCAAACTGCCTCAATGAGGCCGCTTTGTGGTATATTGGTAAAATTGTCCAACATGCCATACTCGCCATTATCATTGGCAGGAGTTTCATCATAAGCGTCCTCACCGGGGATTTCACCAATGGCCAGCATGCCCAAGTTATAGATTCCTTTAAACTGTAAAGAACCATAGGTTGCATTTATCGCTTCTTCGATTTCCTTTTCATTTCGGTAAAACCGCTGCGCAACCTTCTCTGTTTCAGGATAGATCTTAAGTTCCTTTGTACAGCTCAGCATAGTAGCCGAACCAATCAAAAATATGTAGATTATTTTTTTCATCTCAATAAACTCCGTTCGTATAATTAATTTCTCTATTGACATTTCGTCTAAACGATGTTGTCATGGTTATCTCTAATAAATTGCTTTGAGTCCAAAAGTTATTGTCCTCGCAATTGGATAGTTTCCTCCTGTATTGTATCCTGATGTTAGAATATTTCCCATGGTGGTACCATCGGGATTCCAGCCCCTAAACCTGGTCTTTGTAAATAAATTTGTACCTGAAACATAAAGCTGCAGATCACTTAACTTTATCTTTTTCAAAAAGTTTGAATCAAAGGTATAGGCGAGGCGCACATTTCGTAACCGAAAGTAGTCGCCATTATTGCGTTGCACAACAACAGAACTGCGCACCAGCTTTCGACTATTGGAAAAGTTACCAAAATTAGGCTGCCCCAGAAACCCTCCAGGATTGTTTTCGGGATGATATCTGTTTTCAAAATAGTACTGCGAGGGAACAGCGAAGCCTTCGCCGGATTCAGTCAGTGAAGACATATCACCGTCCAGCAATGTCCGTCCATAAATACCGGCGAAATCAAAACTAAAGTTAAATCGCTTATATGTGATATCTGAGCCAAAACCATAAGTCCACTTTGGTGCATATGAACCTTTTGAGGTTTTATCCTCCTCATTGATCTTACCATCGTTGTTGACATCGATTACGCGATAATCCCCTGTCAGCGTTCCGTCGAGATGTGGCGAATTATCTATCTCTGCCTGCGTTTTATATACACCATCAACGGTATAGGCGTAGATCTCCGCAATAGAACCACCTACTTTAGTCACGAAATTTTGATCGACACCAGTGGCTATCTTGTTTTGACCCGGCCCTAACGCCAACACTTTGTTGCTATTACGCGTAGCATTGGCATTAAAACCAATAGCGACCTTACCAATCATAAAATTATTACCGGATAATTGAGCTTCAAAACCTTTGTTCTCCATTTCACCAACATTTGCAAGCGCCTCACTATAACCTGATTGAGCCGGGACAGGTACTTTGAGCAATAATCCTTTGGTATTCGTTTTGTAATAAGCCAGTGAGAGATTTAGCCTATTTTTTAAAAACCCTAGATCCAAGCCTATATTTTGTGCATTGGCAATTTCCCAACCAAGGTTGGGATTGGAAGATGTACTCGTAATATACCCTGGTGCAACCGTTGATCCATTGAGATAATCATAGTTGTATTTAGTATAGTCATTCACATTGGTAACCAGCGCGTAAGAACTATAGTTGCCAATTTGGTTATTTCCTGTCTTTCCCCAACTTAAAGCTAATTTGGCAAAATTTAGAAAATCATTTTCAGGAAAGAAATTCTCTTTGCTCATAACCCATCCAACGGATGCTGATGGAAAGTTTCCCCATCGGTTGTTTTCACCAAATCGAGAGGAACCATCACGGCGTAGCGCTAGCGAGACGAGATACTTCGCATCATAATCATATTGAATACGGGAAAGAAAGGATTCTAATGTCCACATATCAATCTTAGGAACTGATCTTGTTGCACTCGCCCCCGCAATGTTCTGGATATTGTCATCCGCATATCCTGTCCCCGTAGTTTTATTTAAATTGATCCGTTCTTTCTGAAAAGTATGACCTATCAACACGTTAAATGAGTGCTTTTGAATCCGGAAGTCATAATTCAAGGTATTCTCTACGAGATAATTATAAGTTGATATCCGAGTTTGTGTTCCATCTGCGTCCGGTCTGGGAGCAGGAATCCGGTATGCCCCTACACTTAAAGGATAATAGAAGTCGGCTAAATAGGAATCGTAATCACCACCTAGGCTAACACGGTATTTTACCCCTTTAATAATCTCATAATTGAGAAAGATATTACCAAATGTTTTGAACCGCTGGTTGAGGTTTTTGACCAATGTTGACGTCGCTAGCAAATTCTCCACGGGTGTACCATTAATCGCTACCCCTTCCAGAATACGTTGCTCTTGTACCAATTGGTCACTGATATTCAAACTGCCATCTGCCTTGTAAGGACTATAAAATGGGAAAGACAGTGGTATTAATCCCAAAGCGCCATCGCTTCTGCTAGATTGATCTCGTGCATTTTGGTGAGTATAACTTGGTTTGAGATGAATTCCGAAATCAAGTTTACTTGATATTTTGGTTTCCAAATTAACGGCAGCAGAATAGCGTTGCATATCAGACCCGATGACGACGCCTTTTTGGTTAAAATACCCGAGTGAGGTGTAGAACTTTGACTGTGCTCCGCCACCACTAATATTAACATTGTAGTTGGACATTGGTGCTGTTCGAAACGCTAAATCCATCCAGTCTGTATTTGTTAAACCTTGCTGACCGTCGAGATAAGGTCTTAGATAATCCAGCGAAAGCTCTCTCCCATCAATGTTCTTGCCATTGATTTTTTTCGTAACACGTACCGAATTTGGGTCAGAAGCACTGCGATTCCTTGGATCTTTGGATACATAGCCCCAATCTCGAGCTTCAGACAGGAATTGAGCCAACTGATAACCGTCCACAAGTTTTACGCCTGATGTCTGCTGCTGGAAACCGTAATAGGTATCAAAGCCTACTTTGGTCTTCTCCGCCCCCATCTTTCCCTCCTTGGTTGTCACCAGGATAACACCATTAGCAGCGCGTGAACCGTAAATTGCAGCGGATGCAGCATCTTTTAGAATATTGATACTTGCTATATCCGAAGGATTGATCGAATTTAATGTATTTCCTTCAGATAGCGGGAAACCATCAACTACAATCAAAGGACTTGCCCCAGCAGTCAATGTACCTCGTCCCCGAATGACAATTTGAGCGCTAGCTCCCGGTTGACCATCGGCCTGATTAATCACAACACCAGAAACCTTCCCTGCCAATTGTTGCTCAAAACTGGCCGCCGCAGTCTTCTCTAGGCTTTTGGCGTCAATCTTACTGACAGCACCTACGATTTTGGCCCGAGATTGCTCGCCATACCCAATCACCACGATTTCATCCAACAATCTATTTTTGGTATTTAATTTAATGTCAAGCTGATCTTGGCTCTCTATTGTTGTACGGAAAGTATCATAGCCCACATGAGAAACCATCAAAACTTTTTCTGGCACATTGGGCACAGCTAGCCGATAACTCCCATCTGCTTGAGACAATGTTTTAACGCTGCTATTTAGAAATTCTATTGTAACACCGCTAACAGGTTTGTTGTCTTGATCACGGATAACACCAACTAGGATGTGTTGTTGTTTACCTGTCTTCATCAAACGTTTTACCGTAAGAACCTTATCCTTAACAAAGAAATCCAGCGGAAAATTCCTTTTGAGGAAATCTATGGATTCATTCATCGTTTTAAACTGAAGGGCTGTTTCCTCCACATATAGTCCCTGCAGGTCACTTTCTACATAGTACACTTGGTAACCAAACTGCCTGCCTAAGTTGTTGATCGCGGAGCGTAAGGACAGTGATTTTAGCTTGGCCTGCTGACCAAAAGTGTAAGGGGCCGCATTTGTCGATTCAGGAAATGCGGACCAAAACAATGAAAAAAGTATAGCAGAGGCTATAAAACTGTTTTTTTTCATAAATTTGAAATGATTTGAAAATTGATTCTAGTTATTTGAATTGATTTATTCACCGGTAATGGCTGTTACCGGTGTTTTTTTATTTTAACCTATATTGTTGTTCATTAATTCGCGTCGGTTTTAGGTTTAATGGGAAAGATATAATCTGTAGGATATCCTCAAAATTACCACTGAAAGCACCACTCACAACTTTGTCCTTTAGGCTATCTGGATAAGCTATTTTCATCTGGTAAGATTCTTCCAGTTGTTGTAATACGATAGCTAGCTCAGTGTGGTCAAACTTAAAAGTTCTTTTAGCGGATGGTAGCATATAATGCTTTTGTGTCGATCCCGCTTTAAAACACCAGGCCTCTTCGGGCATTAAATAGGTTGTATTCCCGTCTTTATTAATCTTAACTTTTCCCTCAAATAATTGCACCCGATGGTCGGTATCCGTTTGAATAAGATCAAACTTTGTACCCAGCACTTCAACATCAAAATCCATTGCATCAATCTGAAAAGGTTTATTTTTGTCCTTAGCGATATCAAAATATCCCTTCCCTCTGAAAGCTACTTTTCGTATGCTACTCCCAAATTCGGTAGATATAGTCAGCTCACTAAAGGGTTCCATGATGATATGGCTACCATCTTTAAGGTATACAGTGTCACGATTGTTCATTGTCACAAAAGTGTACTGTTCTTCCACATTTTTGGGTTGGAATATAAACCACGCTCCTAACAGCAATACGGGAAGAATAAGTAGCATACTTTTCCTCTTTTTTCTTTTAGCCCGTTCCTTTTTCTGGATACGTTGATCAATGTTTTCCCATAAGGATTGAGATGTCTCCTGTTTCACGGAGGGGTCCTCCGAAATTGCATCCCAGATTTCTTTCGGATCTTTTTTTCCTTTTGCCATATCGTATAGATGGTATCTATAAACTATTACGTCTATACCCCTATATCGTACACCCCCTATTTAGAAAAAAATTAAAAATTAGCCCGAAGAAAAGTCATGGCTTTGTTGATCTGCTTAGCAACGGCTGTTTTGGATATTTTGAATTTATGAGCAATCTCACTGTAACTTAACTCATCCACAACACTATCAAGTACCATTATTTTTCGACGTTCTGGTAGAGCTGACAATAATAAATTCAGTTTGTCTACTTTAATCTGATAGGCAGATTCGTCAAACCTCTCTTCGATTTCTGTCAGCTCGTATGTGCTATCAAGGGAAGTAAATTGAACCTTTTGTTTTCTATAAAAATTGGCAATTTCCTGCTTGGAGGTTTTAAAAATTATTGCTTCTGGATTGGATACGCCATATAGCTTATGAACATAACGCCACAGATGAATAAAAACTTCCTGTACTACATCTGCAGCATCATCTTGGGATTCAATATAGTATTGAACGAATAAAAATACTTTCTTATGGTATCTATTAAATAGGTCTTTGAAGTACTCCTTCTTCATAACGATTTTTATTCAAATCAGACGAACGATGTCTAAAAGCTAACTCATAATTGGATAAGGTCTTTTACCTTTTATAGATAAATCTACAAAATTAGTAAGAACCCTACAATCCAAAATTGAATATTAAGTTGTTCCAATAAGTTCACCAGACAAAAATACAAAGCCTATCACCATTATATGAGCAAAGTAGCAGATTTCATAATTTCTTAACACGAACTTATATTTAAAACATAATATCCACCATAAAAATTGACAAGAAATATCTGTCACATTCGTATAGTAATATTTAGAGTTTATTCCTGGTGGAAGCTGGCTCTCGACTTATGTTTTTTTGTCAAGTATCCGATCAAATAGGTCCGAATATCTTTTGGAAGGCCACTCAGCGTAACTTTTAAGCTTTGGACAGGTTTACAGTCCTCTCCTTCTCCACAATAATAGTCTAGATGGAAGATAAAGTCCTTGTTTCCATAAATGACGATATAGGATACTTTCATATCATAGCTCTCGTATCCCCCACAGTAATAAAAAGGAATGATAGCCGCCTTTCGCCCACCAAGGTTCTGAATATGTATTTCTTCCTTTACGAAGTAGATTAACGACATTTGAGAATAGGGATATGTGTAGACCACCGATGTAGAACCTTTTTTGTTTTTCACACGCGCTTCGATCTGGGTGAGTACTCCATCAAATCTAGACGAATCAGCATTGCAGGGATTCGTAACTTTTACATGCAATGTGTTTTTTCCATATGCATCTTGATAGACGCGTTTCGTCACGATGGTATCAAAGACCTGCAGTTCCGAACCACCTCGAACGGTATCTTGCAGATACTTCTTCGAGGTTGCGAAACACGTAGTGGTAAAGAGAAGCAACACCATAAACATGATACAGCCAGAAATTGTGGCAATATACCCTCGAGGAATTGCTCCAACGGGCATATTATGTATTTTTATTGGTTTTGCCATGTGCATAGGTTCATAAAAAATGGTATCATTTCGTCTGTATAATCGAGCAAAATCTGTTCCAACATAGGGTCATTTTGCTGTCTTTGAGTTCGTGCTTGTACACGGTCAATTTTTCGATTATTACGATCAGCATCCGACGCATTTCTGATTTTGCTTTTCAATATATCTGCATCCATTTTTTTATATTATATCCTTTGAAATTGACAATTCACTAATTAAATATACATTTCAGATCTGAATATAATTATGTCATTTATTATTCGTGTTTAATGGATTTATATTCGCTTAAAAATTCTTTCGTTCTGTGATCCTCAGCTGAAAAATGGTCTCTCAAAACTGTACATTGGCTGCAACTTCGTATACCTTCTGAAATTAGACTATCCCATCACACTTACCACAATATCACCATAATTTCATGTTTACACTGCAGGATCAGATATTAGTCATCGTATATTGTTTTGGGTTGACGCCGAAATGCTCCTTGAATACTTTTGAGAAATGGCTGAGGTTGGTAAAACCGAGTTTATAACCAACCTCTGAAACGGAATACTTTTTTTCTTCCAGGAGAAGAGCGGCTCTTTTTATTCTGAACTTCTGATAATAACTAAATATACTGTCGCCGAAAATCTGCCTAAATAGTCGCTTTAGTTTAGTAGGGCTCATGGCCGCTTCAAGTGAGAGCTCTCCAATAATAGGAGGCGTTTCGAGGTGGTCAAGGATTTGGTCTTTTATTCTATACAGGATTGTGATATCGTGGTTGCTCAAAGCATACATACGTTTCTCATCCCGCTTTTCCAGTTCCATCAATAGCCTGCAGATCATTTCCTCCGCTTTGATTCTTCGAAAGAACAGTTCGAACGTTTCGTCAACGGTTTCCGATACAATCTCGTCGACCACTTTCTGCAAAGAAGGCGAAATGATCTGTTCAAAAAGATAAGGTTGTGTATTCTCGAGGAGGCTTTTTAAAACGGAAGACTGCGCTGATATGCTAAATAATTTACTCAGATAGCTGGCCTCTATTTCGATATTAATAGTTGACGTATTGGAATGGATGGAAATTATCTCATCTGTATTAATACGACTGGTTGCAATCAAAACGGTAGGTATTTCTTTGGGATTTGTTCCTATAGATAATGATCCAAGTCTGGGAAAGATGTTCTGGAACTTAAAAAATATAACCTTTTTTGCATCATCACGCTCTAGATTATCAATCACAACATCCTCATTCAACTCGTAGTTACTGATCAACATCCTCATATGTGCATTAAAAACAAACCCAATGCAGTATCCGTTTCCATACTCGTTGGGGATCTTTAATTTTCTTCTTTTAATTTCAGTTCCAAGGAAATAAGCCAGCTTTTGAAGAACAAGAGGAATTGTGTGATCATCTTTTTTCATAAAAGTCTTTTATAGCTATTTTTGAGTCTAATGTAATTATTTTATTCCTAAAATGACAGCCAATTTTGTATTGATCTTAAACAATACAAAAATTATGGTATTCAAAAATAAAAAAATAGCGATCATTGGTGCTGGGCCTGCCGGTCTTACATTGGCTAGATTATTACAACAAAATGGTGCAGATGTCACCGTTTATGAAACAGATAAAGATCCCCAAGCTAGGATTCAAGGGGGTACGCTTGATCTGCATAAAGGCTCAGGTCAAGAAGCATTGAAAAAGGCAGGACTGCTGGAGAATTATTATTCTTTGGCATTACCTATGGGAATTATTATGGCCGATGAAAAAGGGGCTTCACTTTTCACAAAACATTCTACTCCCGAAAATCAATACGACAATCCTGAAATCAACAGAAATGTTTTCCGGAAAATGCTATTAGAGAGTTTGACTGTTAATACTGTCGTTTGGGATAGCAAATGTACAAGACTTGAAGCTATAGACGGACAATTGCTAATACATTTTGAAACAGGCTTACAGGCAACAGCGGATCTTGTAATCGGGGCCAATGGTGGAATGTCAACAGTGAGATCATATGTTACTGACGCACAAGTTGAAGATACTGGAACCATAATCATTCAGGGAGATATTTCTGATCCCGAACATTGTATCCCGAAATTTTATCAGCGCTGCAATGGGCATAGACTAATGGTTGCCCATAAAGGAAACTTACTAGTGGTCAATCCAAACAATAATGGATTGTTGAGCTATGGTATCATTTTCAAAAAGCCCGCTGGATGGAACAATCATAAGGAAGAAGGATTTCAGGATCCAAACTTCGTCCATACTTTCCTTTTGGATAGACTTTATGACTGGGATAACCAATTTAAAGAGCTCTTCCTTTCAACATTATCCTTTAGTTGTCTTCCGACAAGAAAATTCTCATTGGACACTCCTTGGAAGAATGATCGTCCTCTCCCCCTAACACTTATTGGTGATGCAGCACATTTAATGCCGCCGTTTGCAGGAAAGGGTGTCAATACGGGGTTGTTAGATGCATTGATTTTATCTGAAAAACTCAGTGATCAATCTTTCACATCACTTGAGGTCGCCCTTAAGGCCTATGAAACAGAAATGTTCGTCTACGCGCGGGAAGCACAACAGGCCTCAAGCAGAAACGAAATTGAAATGCGCAAGCCTAACTTTTCTTTTAAACAGTTAATTCAATAAGAATACTATCACCTGTGTTACCACTATATTTAATTACTTTTGGTTCCGCTCCTGTAATTAAAGATAATTTCTATATAGCTCTTTCTGTCTTCATTTTATTTTGAAAAATACATACGATAGGTTTTAAAGACTAGACAATAATCCACTATTAAATCATTCGATACCTCATTAGGAATAATGGGTTTAATTATTGACCTATAATGGGTTCTTGGCAGTCACCAGCTATATATTTATTATTTTTCTCGTCTTTGAGATAGTCAACTTTGTTTGTTTTATGTTTATACACCAACTTGAATGTTCTTTTTTCAAATCTATCTTCTTTTTCAGGTGTAAAAATCAAAACATCCTTTTCTGTCTTATATGATCCATTGATAAATTGAATATTCTTTTCTTCTAGCAGAACATACCCTTTCTGTTCTGCTTCTTTCTTTTTTATCGGATCATAATTATAAGAGCTAATTACCATTCGGGCATTATCTCCCGCCCAACCATACTCCAATAAATTGCTGCTTACGTACAGTAACGAATCTTTCCTTTCTTCGATCTTATAAATAAAACATCTCTTCGTCTGTTCCATAACAATATCTTCTATTCTCTTCGCCTCGGGCATGGGATATTCCTTCTTTTTTATTGGTGGCGGAATAGTATTCTTATTCGGTTTTTTCTGCTGGCCAAAAACAAAAAAATGAGAAAAGGTTATTAATGCTATCAGAAATATTTTCTTCATTTACTCTAATTTTTAAAAATTG
>Ga0256901_1000851_pt1 | contig 16147 bp, 12 predicted proteins | sample MC6MC0689MT_FD_190200 | JGI IMG/M metagenome (GOLD analysis project Ga0256901, IMG submission 190200) | Metatranscriptome of enriched soil aggregate microbial communities from Iowa State University, Ames, United States - MC6-MC0689-MT... | ecosystem: Environmental > Terrestrial > Soil >... | reverse complement strand
TTGGTTAAAGCCATGGATAATTCTGAAAAAGAATGTATGCTTTTTCTACCGCTTTACGATGAACTGAAAAGCTTAGAAATTGGCGTAGATGAAGGAAGCAACATTATTAGTATTGACAATCCGTTTAGGAAAAGAATAGCGATATACGGCTCAAGTATTGTTCATGGTGCTTCAGCAGGAAGATCAGGAATGGCGTACCCAGCTATTTTATCGAGAAATACAGGTTTATATTTTATGAACTTAGGCATTAGTGGCAATGCTAAAATGGAAAAAGCAGCTGCCAAAATGGTGAGTGACATTACCGCAGATGCATTTGTATTAGATTGTGTACCAAATCCTTCTCCAGAACAAATTAAAGAACGAGCGGAGTTTTTTATTAAAACTGTTAGAGCAAAACATCCAAAAGCACCAATTATTTTAGTGCAATCAATCGTAAGAGAACAAGGAAATTTTGATTTAGAAGTGAAGGAACGCGTGAAAAAGCAAAACGAAGAAATAACCGCAGCATTTAATCGTTTAAAAACTGCAGCAATGAAGGACATTTATCTCATCACTTCAGAAAAATTATTAGGAGATGATCATGATGCCACTACAGACGGCACCCATCCAAACGATTTAGGTTTTTATAGGATGGCTGAACAATTAGGTCCCCAAATCACGAAAATTTTGAGCCAATACAACATCAAATAACATAAAAGTGTATACTCCACAAGGTTTAAATGTGATTAAATAGTTTGATTTCGATAGCATTATTGTACCAATTTTATCACAAGCATTGACAACCTAAATTTTAATTATTAATATTACGTAATTGTATTAGTGTACAATTCACACTTAGAAACCAAAATATACCAATAATATGGACAGAAGAGAAGCACTGAGAAGTGTAGCCATCCTTTTAGGAACCGCAATTTCTGCCGGGACAACGGATATCTTGTTCAGCAGTTATACGCTACCTGAAGGCGAAAAAAATGCAGTTACTTTTTCTGCAGAACAACTTAGGGCACTTACCGAAATTGCAGACGTAATTATTCCTACTACAAAATCATCGCCTGGCGCAAAAGCCGCTGGAGTTGGTAAATTTATCCCGATGATGATTAACGATTGTTATCCTGCAAAGCAGCAACAGTCATTTCATAAAGGGTTAATGGCCTTCGAAGCTAGAGCTAAGAAAACTTATCGCAAAAGTTTTGCATTAATTCCTTTGGTAGAGCGTAAAAAAATGTTGACTGCACTGAGACAGGAAACTTTGGATCAAAAGGCCAACAAAAATCCTGAAAAAGCAGATATCACTTATTTCTTTACAGTAGTGAGAGACCTCACCTCTTTAGGTTACTTCGCTTCAGAAATTGGCTGTACAAAAGCACGTGAATATGTGATGATTCCAGGTAGCTACGATGGCGCCTATCCACTTAAGCCTGGTCAAAAATCTTGGGCTACCTAGAACAAATTCTTCTCTAAACAAAACAGAACAAACAAAATGAACTTAAATATAAATTTAAAAGCCGAAAATACTTACGACGCTATTGTTGTAGGTTCGGGGATTAGCGGTGGTTGGGCTGCTAAAGAGCTTACCGAAAAAGGCTTAAAAGTATTATTATTAGAAAGAGGGATGAATATTGAGCACATCAAAGATTATGATGGCGCTATGAAAAATCCTTGGGATGTTAAGCATGCGGGCAGGTTAACTGAAGAAATGAAAAGAACTCACCCAGTGCAAAAAAGAGATTATCCATATAATGAAGTTACCGAAAAATGGTGGGTGAACGATCTGGAATGTCCGTACACAGAAGTAAAAAGATTTGACTGGTACAGAGGTTTTCATGTTGGTGGAAAATCTTTAATGTGGGGACGCCAGAGTTATCGTTTCGGCGATGTAAACTTCGAAGAAAACTCAAAAGATGGCTACGGAAACGATTGGCCAATTCGCTATAAAGACCTGTCGTCTTGGTACGATTACGCAGAGCGATTTGCAGGTATCAGTGGCCAAAATGAGGGTTTAGAGGGAATTTTACCTGATGGTCAATTTCTGCCACCAATGGATTTGAACATTGTAGAAAAATCTGTAAAAGAAAGCATCAAGCAAAAATGGGGAAATGAACGCCTGTTAACCATCGGTCGTGTAGCAAATTTAACCGTTCCTCATAATGGCCGTGGCAATTGCCAATATCGTAATTTATGTAGTCGTGGATGTCCATTTGGGGCCTATTTCAGTACTCAATCTTCTACCCTACCAGCGGCAATGGATACTGGAAACCTTACGCTTAGACCATATTCTATCGTAAACCACATCATCTATGATAAAGACACCAAAAAAGCAAAAGGTGTAGCAGTTATTGATGCCCTGACTAACAAAACGATGGAGTTTTATGCTAAAATCGTTTTCGTAAATGGTTCTACCTTAGGCACAACTTTCATTTTATTAAACTCTACTTCAGATGCACACCCTACTGGCTTAGGTAATGGTAGCGGCCAATTAGGGCATAACCTAATGGATCACCATTTCCGTTGTGGCGCTAATGGAGAATTTGAAGGTTTCGATAAATATTATACCTATGGTAGACGTGCAAATGGTTTCTACATTCCTCGTTTTAGAAATGTAGGTAAAGATAAACGTGACTATTTAAGAGGCTTCGGTTATCAAGGAAGTGCATCTAGACAAAATTGGCAAAATGATGTGGCGGAATTAGCTTTTGGTGCAGAATTTAAGCAGAAAATGACAACACCGGGCGCCTGGAAAATGGGATTTGGTGGATTCGGTGAAATGCTGCCGTACTATGAAAACCGTGTTTACATCGACCATAACAAGAAAGACAAATGGGGACAACCTGTTTTGGCTATCGATTGTGAATACAAAGAGAACGAGAAAAAAATGCGTACCGATATGATGAATGATGCTGCCGAAATGCTAGAAGCTGCCGGGGCAAAAAACATCAAAACTTACGATAATGATTGCTATCCGGGTATGGCCATTCACGAAATGGGTACGGCAAGAATGGGTAAAGATCCTAAAACTTCGGTACTAAACGAGTGGAACCAAATGCACGAAGTGAAGAATGTTTTCGTTACTGATGGTGCTTGTATGCCATCTATCGGATGTCAAAATCCGTCGTTAACATTTATGGCTTTAACCGCCCGTGCTGCAGATTTTGCTGTAAAAGAATTGAAAAAAGGAAACCTTTAACAAGTTAAAAGTTGTAGGTTTTAAGTTGTAAGTGCGAATAATGCCAAAGCGTAAAACTTATTACTTAAAACTTACAACCTCCAAAATATGAAAGAAAAAATAAGAATGGGAATGATTGGTGGCGGCAAAAATGCTTTTATTGGCGCCGTACATCGCATTGCCGCTAACATAGATGGTTTAATAGAATTGTGCTGTGGTGCATTGAGTTCTAATCCAGAGAATGCAAAAATTTCTGGGAAGGAACTATTTTTAGCAGAAGACAGGGCCTATACTTCGTACAAAGAAATGTTCGAAGCAGAAAGCAAATTACCAGCTGATGTAAGAATGCAATTTGTGAGCATCGTTACACCAAATCATTTGCATTTCGAGCCTGCAATGCTTGCGTTAGAACATGGTTTTAATGTGTTGATTGATAAACCGATCACTTTTACTTTAGACGAGGCAAAAGCCCTGCAGAAAAAAGTAGAAGAAACTGGTTTAACGTTAGCTTTAACCCATACCTACTCTGCTTATCCAATGGTGAAACAAGCCAAAGCCATGGTTAAAAACGGTGACTTTGGTAAAATCAGAAAGGTTTGTGTGAACTATCCGCAAGGTTGGTTAAGTACTGCCACAGGCGATGATAATAAACAAGCGGCTTGGCGTACCGACCCATCAAGAAGCGGCATTAGTGGCTGTATGGGCGATATTGGAACTCATGCAGCACAATTGGCAGAGCATATTTCTGGTTTGCAAATCACTAAAATGTGTGCCGATTTAAACATCGTTGTAGATGGAAGAGCTTTAGATGATGATGGCAATGTGCTATTGAAATTTGACAACGGCGCCAACGGTTTATTAATGGCAAGCCAAATTGCTACGGGCGAAGAAAATGCCTTACGCATCAATGTTTATGGCGAAAAAGGCAGTTTAGAGTGGCATCAAATGGAACCAAATACTTTATTGGTGAAATGGTTAGACCAGCCTACGCAAATCTACAGAACTGGAAATGGCTACTTAAACAGCATTGCTGCACACAATACAAGAACGCCTTCTGGTCACCCAGAGGGATATCTGGAAGCCTTCGCCAATATTTACCGCAACTTTGCCTTAACATTAGACGCAAAGTTGAACGGCGACACCCCTAGCGAAGAAATGTTAGATTTTCCAACGGCCAAAGATGGTGTGAGAGGAATGGCTTTCATAGAAAACGTAGTTGCCTCGAGCAAATCGGAGCAAAAGTGGCATGATTTTATAGTATAGATAGCTGATGGTTATTGGATAAACAAAATAACTATTAACTATAGACCATCAACCAAAAAAAGAAACAACAAGTAATGACTACAATACAAGGACCTGCAGTATTTCTAGCGCAATTTATTAGTGATGAAGCACCTTTCAATTCATTAGACAACATTTGTAAATGGGCTGCTGATTTGGGTTTTAAAGGTATCCAAATGCCTACGCTAGATAATCGTTTTATCGATTTAAAACTAGCAGCAGAAAGTAAAACCTATGCAGATGAGTTGACCGGAAAGGTAGCTGCTCATGGTTTAAAAATAACTGAACTATCTACACACCTGCAAGGTCAATTGGTGGCAGTTCATCCAGCTTATAATGAGCTATTTGATGCATTCGCAGCGCCAGAATTGAAGAATAACCCAAAAGCACGTACAGAATGGGCAATACAACAATTAAAGTATGCAGCTAAAGCTTCCCAAAATTTAGGCTTAAATGCTCATGCAACTTTTAGTGGTTCATTATTATGGCAATTCTTCCATCCTTGGCCACAACGTCCAGATGGCTTGGTAGACGAAGCTTTTACAGAACTAGCTAACCGCTGGCTGCCTATTTTAAATGAATTTGACAATTGTGGTGTAGATGTTTGTTATGAAATTCACCCTGGAGAAGATTTGTTTGATGGCGTTACTTACGAAATGTTTTTAGACAAGGTAAATCAACACCCTAGAGCCTGTTTGCTTTATGACCCATCGCACTTTGTGCTACAGCAATTAGATTATATCCATTACATCGATTTATATCACGAAAGAATAAAAGCTTTCCACGTAAAAGATGCCGAGTTTAATCCAACGGGAAAACAAGGTACTTTTGGAGGCTACCAAAGTTGGGCAAACAGAGCTGGTCGTTATCGTTCTCCCGGTGATGGACAAGTAGATTTCAAAACCATTTTTAGCAAACTAGCGCAATACAATTTTAAAGGCTGGGCAGTAATGGAATGGGAATGCTGCATTAAAAACCAAGAAGATGGTGCTAGAGAAGGTGCAGAATTTATCAAGAAAAATATCATTAACGTAACAGAAAAAGCTTTTGATGATTTTGCAGCGGCTGGAAGTGATGCCACTTTCAACAAAAAAATACTTGGTTTGTAGAAACTTTCAACTTATAACTCGTAACTTTTAACACAATATCCCCTAATACAAAACACACATGAAACGAACATTTTTAATTCTTGGAGTAACTTCAATATTTGTTGCTTCATTATCAGCATTTAAACCAGAACCAAAAACAGAACCTGCAGTTAATATCAATACTTCGGTACTTCCAAAAATTGCAACCGTACAAATGAGCGGCGGCGAATTGTTAATTGCTAAATCTGATTGTATCGGTTGTCATCACAAAATCAACAAATTAATTGGCCCATCTTACACAGATATCGCCAAGAAATACCCTAACAATGATAAAAACCTAACTTACCTGGCCGATAAAATCATAAAAGGTGGTTCTGGCGTTTGGGGCAAAATCCCAATGACACCACACCCAAAAGTTTCGCAAAGCGATGCTAAATTGATGGCTAAGTACATCTTATCCTTGAAGAAATAATACTTTTTGAGTAATACCTTATAGTGTTACGTGTTAGGCGTATTATTTATAATTACCTGATGAACAAATGGATCAACCAAAAAACCAAAATAGATGAATCAAGAGAACAACGCCAGCAGACGTAATTTCCTTAAAATGGGAGCTGTTGCTACTGCGGCTTTTACTATTGTACCTCGCCACGTATTGGGCGGAAAAGGCTTTCTTGCACCTAGCGACAGACTAATTGTTGCAGGTGTGGGTGTAGGCGGCAAAGGAGATAGCGATTTGCGCTTAATTCATGAAAGTGGCAAAGCCGAAATTGGCTATTTATGTGACGTAGACACCCGTAGAGCGGCAAATAGCGTAAAACGTTTCCCTAAAGCTAAGTTTTATAAAGATTGGCGAGAAATGTACGACAAAGAACATAAAAATTTTGATGCTGTTTCTATATCTACACCAGACCATAACCATGCTATACAGGCACTTGCCGCAATGCAATTACGTAAACACGTTTATGTACAAAAACCCTTAACGCACGACATTTACGAAGCTCGTATTCTTACCGCAGCCGCGAAAAAATATAAAATTGTATCACAAATGGGTAACCAAGGCGCTAGTAACGATGGCCCTCGTTTGTTACGTGAATGGTACGATGCTGGTTTAATTGGCGATGTGCATACCGTTTACGCTTGGACAGACAGACCTGTTTGGCCTCAAGGTATTCCTTGGTCTAAAAATAAAGCCGATGTTCCTAAAGAACTAGATTGGGATTTATGGTTAGGAACTGCTCCAATGAAAGACTACGTTGAAAAATTAGTACCTTTTAACTGGCGTGGATGGTGGGACTACGGAACCGGTGCCTTAGGCGATATGGGTTGCCACTTGTTAGAAGCGCCTTTTAGCGTACTGAACTTGAAATACGCTACTGAAGTAGAGGCAAGTGTAGGTTCTGTTTATGTAGATGAATTTAAACGTGGATATTTCCCAGAAAGCTGCCCTCCTTCTAGTCACGTTACTCTAAAATTTCCTAAAACAGATAAAACGCAGGGAGAAGTAACCGTACATTGGATGGATGGTGGCATTCAGCCTACTCGTCCAGAAGAATTAGGTGCTGATGAAGTATTTGGCGATGGCGGTAACGGAACCTTATTTATCGGTACTAAAGGCAAAATGATGGCCAATACTTACGGAGATAAAGCGAGGTTAATTCCGCTTTCCCGCAACGAGAACTTGAGTGTAGCTCAAAAATTTGCACGCGTTCCTGGACAAGCCAATGGACACTACGGACAATGGGTAGAAGGCTGTATAGCTGGCTACGGCAAAAAAGAGTTGAGTTCTCCTTTCGAAATTGCTGGTCCTTTAACCGAAAGTTTATTGATGGCAAACTTAGCCATTAGAGCTGCAGATGTGCAGAGAATTAACGATAAGGGCAAAGTGACTTACCCTGGTAGATACAGAAAACTACTATGGGATAACGACCAAATGAAAGTAACCAACTTTGATGATGTAAATCAGTTTGTGAAAAGGGATTATCGCGAAGGCTGGAAATTAGGAGAAAAGTAAGAAAACGCATAAACGCAAATATATCGTCATTTCGAACGTATGTGAGAAATCTAGCTCAGGCTATTTTAATTGCTAGATTTCTCCTCGTACCTCGTCGAAATGACGGAAACAAAAAATCATTCAATGAAAAAAATATTAATAGCAGCACTTATGGTTGCTTCAATTAGCGTTAGCGCTCAAAATAAAAAAGGCTTCACCCCTCTTTTCGATGGTAAAACAACCACTGGTTGGCACACCTATGGAAAAGATTTTGTAGGTAAAGCCTGGAACGCTGAAAATGGCGTGTTACACTTCGATCCAAAATTAAAAAACAAAGATGGAGGAGATTTAGTTACCGACAAAGAGTATGGCAATTTCCATTTAAAAATAGAATGGAAAGTTGCGCCAAAAGCAAACAGTGGCATCATATTCTTCGTTCACGAAGATCCAACTAAGTACAAGCAAACTTACCTAACTGGTCCAGAAATGCAAGTATTGGATAACGAAGGCCACCCAGATGGGAAAATAACCAAACACCGCTCTGGCGATTTGTACGATATGATTAAAAGCAAAAGCGAACCGGTTAAACCAGTTGGCGAGTGGAATTTAGCGGAAATCATCAGCGACAAAGGTAAATTAACTTTAAAGCTTAATGGTAAAAAAGTAGTTGAAACCACCATGTGGGATGAAAACTGGAAAAATCTAATTGCTGGTAGCAAGTTTGCAAAATGGGAAGGTTTTGGTACTTATAAAACTGGTAAAATTGCCCTACAAGACCACGGAGACGAAGTTTGGTTCCGTAACATCATGATTAAAGAACTATAAACGGGAAGAGGTATCAGTGGTCAGCTACCAGTAGCTGACCAAAAAAACTAACTACCATAAACTAAAAAAACCAACTCGACTAAATATGAACCCTACAACTCGCTTTAAGCTATCCTTTATGATGTTCCTCGAATTCTTTATTTGGGGAGGATGGTTTGTGACATTAGGTACTTTTCTTGATAAAAACCTAACCGCTTCTGGCCCCGAAATAGGTGCCGTTTTTTCTACTCAATCTTGGGGAGCTATAATTGCACCCTTTATCATTGGCTTAATTGCCGACAGATATTTTAACGCAGAACGCATACTAGGCATATTACACATTGCTGGTGCTATATTAATGTATCAAATGTATAGCGCAACAGATATCAGTGCATTTTATCCTTACGTTTTTGTGTACATGATTTTGTATATGCCAACCCTGGCGCTGGTAAATTCGGTATCATTCAATCAAATGGGTGATCCGGAAAAGGAATTTTCAAACATTAGAATTTGGGGCACCATTGGGTGGATATTAGCAGGTGTATTAATCAGCTATTTCTTCCACTGGGATTCACAAGAAGCATCTAGCAATGGCGCATTAAAAAATACGTTCTTAATGTCGGCAATTGCATCGTTGGGTTTAGGCTTATTTAGTTTTATCTTACCAAAAACACCACCTAAAAATAAGTCTACCGAGAAGATAAAAATCTCAGAAATATTAGGCTTAGATGCTTTGAAATTATTGAAGGACAGAAATTTCTTGATCTTCTTTATTTCATCAATATTGATTTGTATTCCGCTTGCGTTTTACTACCAAAATGCAAATTTATTTTTATCTAAAATAGGCATGGATAATCCTACTGGAAAAATGACCATTGGCCAAGTTTCAGAAGTATTGTTCTTATTGGCGATACCTGTTTTCTTTAAAAAATTCGGTTTTAAGAAAACTATTTTAGTAGGCATGCTCGCTTGGACAGTAAGATATGTTTTATTTGCCTTTGGCGACGCTGGCGAACTTAGCTTTATGCTGATTTTAGGTATTGCTTTACATGGTATTTGTTACGATTTCTTCTTTGTATCAGGTCAAATTTACACCAACTCAAAAGCAGGAGAAAAATTCAAAAGTTCGGCGCAAGGATTAATTACATTGGCAACTTATGGCGTAGGTATGTTAATCGGATTTATAGTAGCTGGGCAGATTACTGAAGCATACAAAGTAAATGGCATAGAAGATTGGAAAATGATTTGGGTAATACCTGCTGGCATTGCATTTGTGGTTTTCTTATTATTCGCATTATTATTTAATGATAAAACTAAAACAGAAGCTGCGTAAACATGAGCACTAGAAGAAATTTTATAAAAGAAACCGGATTGTTGGCTGCTAGTTTTGCATTAGCACCTTCGTTAAGCAAAGCCCTTACTCCTCCTCAACAGGCAATAGGCATTCAACTTTATAGTTTAAGAGACATTATTGGTAAAGATGTTAAAGGTGTTATTGAGAAAGTAGCAAAAGCTGGTTTTAAAGAAGTTGAAACTTATGGTTATGCACCAAAAGGTAGCTTTTGGGGTTTAAGTCCAAAGGAATTTAAAGCTTTGCTAGATGCTAATGGATTGTACTCTCCAAGCGGACATTTTGCATTCGACAACTATATTTCAACTGGAAATTTGGACGACGTTAAAGCTTATATTGACGCTTCTAATACGCTTGGCAGCAAATACGTTGTGGCGCCTTGGTTAGACGACAAACTACGTAAAACAGCTGATGATTATAAAAAGGTAGCGGAAAGACTGAACGTTGCTGGCGAACTTTGTATTAAATCTGGAATTAATGTAGGCTACCATAACCATGGTTTTGAGTTCGATAAATTTGGAGACAAAACTGGTTTAGACATTTTGCTTTCAGAAACTGACCCTAATTTGGTGTATTACGAATTAGATTTATACTGGGCAGCACATGCTGGTTACAACCCAGTAGATCTGTTTAAAAAGTATCCTCGCAGATTTAAAATGTGGCATGTTAAGGACATGGATAAAACCAAAAAAGATTGGAATACGGAAATCGGCAAAGGCAGTATTGATTTCAAATCTATATTTGCAAGCGCTTCTTTATCTGGAGTAAAACATATTTACTTAGAGCAAGAAACCAATTACCAACCAGATCATATTAGTTCCATTAAAACAAGTATCGATTACATTAAAGGTAGTTTGCTGTAATATCAAAATTTGTTATTCTGAGCGTTGCGAAGAATCTATTAATCTAACGTGAGTTACGTGTCTTAATTCGTCATTGCGAGGCACGAAGCAGTCCTACAATTATGGCTAGGTAACAAAACTAACGCCTTAAGATTGCTTCGTGCCTCGCAATGACGACGCTTTTTAGCTAACAAACACACTAGGTTATCCCCAACTTAGTCGTAAAATATCCCACCCACTCTTTTATTAACAACTCCCAACCCATTATTGCTTTGGCTTGCGGCAGTAAATAATCCTCAAAAGAATAATTATCCCTCAACGAATTTGTAGGATAATAGTCTACATTTTTCAGGCCTTGTTTTTCAGCTAATAGCTTAGTCCTAGGAATATGCCAAGCACTCGTAATTACCAAAATCTTTGCATCAGACTTATTCAAACCTTCTAATATCTTAGCTGCGTATTGAAAATTTTCTTTTGTATTTCTGCTCTCCTTCTCAATAATCACCGCACTATCTGGAATATGAATTGCTTTTAAATAATCATCGGTATAAGTCGCCTCTGGTGGATTTTTTTCTAAAAAACTACCACTACCACCACTCATCAAAATCCTGTCGATTACCCCTGTATGATAAAGCCTTACTGTTTGTGTTAACCTATCCCCAGAAAATTCAGACTTCAACGATTTGGTGTCATTATTATAACTAGAAAAACCACCTAATAGCAAGCCGATATCATAATGTCTCAGGGAGCCTTGTTTAGGCTCGTACCAACTAGCAACAGTACCAAGTATAAAGTTATTGGAAAGGAAAAGAAATAGTACGATAGCACTAATAGAAGCTCTCTTCTGATATCGCTTAATCTTTGAAAACAAAGCATAAAGTGCAAGTACGGTTATCCAAACCAGTGGGCGGATAATGAACAGTAAAAATTTGGAAAGAAAGAATGCCATTAATTACTTTCTAATTTAGTTTAGAAGCTAAAACACAGGTTTGTTTGAAGCTATCTGTAGTTCCAGCGACGGTAAAAATATCAGTTTTAATTACATAAATGCCAACTTTGCAAAGCTGTCCACCATCATTTAAGCCATCCCAATTAATGGTACCTTGGGTAGGCATGGTAATGTTCCGTACCAATTTGCGCACCAAAACTCCCCTATCCGTATAAATATTGACAGTAGCCAAATTTCCATTTTCCTTAAATTTATAGTTTATGTTTAAGTGATCTTCAAAACCGTCATTATCTGGAGAAAAAGTTTTATTTACTATAGCAACTGAACTCTTCACACTATTATCTTCGCTCTGTGAATTTTTATCTGTGGGCGTAGCAAAACCAACGGAAGCCGCAGCAGATTGCAAATTGCCTACCTCATTACCACCTTTAGCAAAAGACACACGTTCTAAAGAAACACCTTTAACTTCTTTTAGCAAAGCATGGTGCATTTTTTCGGTGTACGACAACTCATCTATGGCAATATCATCTTTCCAAAGCTTAACGGTTCCGCTTTCGTTAACGTAAGCTGGCATACTTGCAATCTGTACCATCTGGTTTGGAAATTTCACATCATACTGTTGCTGCACAACAGATGGATTTGCTGTGAGTACCCAATAAGTTTTAGGTCGTATAAGTACCGAAGTTGCAGAGATAACTCTTTTTGTTTGCCCACTAGCTGCAGTTGCAGCAGGATTAGAAATAGTAAGTTCCTTAAGGTCAAGTATTTTATTGGTAGGATTGTAAACTTCTACAAAATCAACGCCTCCGGTCTTAGGATTAAATAAAACTTCGCTAATCAAAATCTCACCTGTCTTAATTGCATCTGTAATTAATATCAAAGCGGTGTTTGCGGCCGGATTTATAGGTACACCGTTGCAATTGGATAGGTTAGTTACCGTTAGCAAATTTTCCCTATTGGGTTCAATCGCAGTCGCAAAAGTCAGTTTCACACTCTGATTAATTGTTCCTTCAAGTGCCACAGCACTAGGCTTCCCTATGCCATTATTAATGTTGTAATTATTTATATCTGTAAGCATTGCTGCTGCAATTGGTTTATCAAAATCTACCTGAATTTCTGTAGTTGATAAAACGGTTGCCGTTAATAATTTAGGTGCTACGTTATCTGTATGTTGTGGATTGTAAACCGAGTTTTGAGCACCTGGAGTTCCGTTATTAGTGCCGGTGCTGGCCGTCCAGTTAAAAGCGCCGCCGCAAGTTCCTGTTGGGTTAATGAGCTCTAAGGCATAACCTGTTTTTTTTGCATTATCCCTATACCAAGTATCTGCATAAGAAACGGCATCAATTACGGTATTATCCGCCAACATCAATGTCAAATCATCCTTATCATTATTTAAGGATGGCCAAGATGATAAACCCAAAGTTTTGCCATAAACTTTATATTGATCGACATCTGCGTTTGCGCACAAAATACGATAAGCTTTTGGTGCTAAAGTATCTGCGGCAAAAGTGGCAGTAGTAGTGGAACCATCCTTATATTTCCAACCGGTAATAATGATGTATTTATCAGTTGTATTATAAAGCTCGATATATTCTCTGTTTAAAGTAATTGCCGCAGAAATTGGCGCTGCCATAATTTCGTTAATAACAACATCGCCTTTTTTTGCAGTATAGGGTTCTACGTAAGTAAATGTTTTTGTTAAGGGAGTTGCAATTGCATTTCCCTTGATATCAGCAACATTATTAACTGTAAGCGTATATTCTCCAGAAGCAAAATCATTGGTATAAATTAGGTTGACAATGTTACTAGCACTTCCCATCACAGCAGTTATCGGATTTCCCGCTCCTCTTGACAATGAATAATTCATTATAGTTTGCGCCGAAGCAGTTCCAACAGCCTCGTCAAAAGTTACTTCCAATGTTTTGGTATTGATAGATCTAATGGCAGTTACTTTAGGTGGCGTAACATCTGCTATCAATTCAGTGATTTTGAAATCATCGAAAATAAATTGGTTATATCTTGAAGCAGTTGCGTATCTACAGTTTACTCCAAAATGAGTTGTTGTGGTGTAATTGTTATCTGTAACCGAGCCTTCCAAAGTATAATTTGTACCACCCGAAACGTCAGAATAAAGCTCCCACTTACCATCATTATCTCTAGTGATTTTTATTCTGGCACTAACTAGATTAGTGCTTGTCCTTGTTTTTGCTGGCCCAGTAATAATTTGTGTCGTGCTTGTACCATTTTGTCTGTATAAGTGAAATCCATCCGTTTGGCCTGTTTCTCCTATTTGAAAAAAGTAACCTTGTAAAGAACCCGTCAAATCAGCTTGATTGGAAACCAAGTAAATTCTTGGAAAATTTGTAGTTGTGGGGTCGAAATTCAATTGCACAAAAAACTCCCAAACAGCATTTTTAGCATAAGAATTAGGAGTAGATAAGTATATATTTTGACTAGCTAAGTTAGCACCGTTAGATTGTAACTGCCCACTTCCATTGATGAGGAAATTCGTTGTATTACCTCCCCAAACTGGATTACTCGTAAAATCTCCATCAGCAAAGTTGTCATTTAACTGAGCAAAAGTAAGTTTAGTGCAGAATAACAGTAAAAAGAGTAAAGTTTTTCTCATATTTGGGAATTGAACATTTTAATTTAAATATAGTATAAATAATCAAAAAAAATGAAAATTGCAGTTGTAGGTGCCACAGGACTAGTAGGCACTGTTATGTTAAAAGTATTGGAAGAAAGAAATTTCCCGTTGACAGAGTTAATCCCAGTAGCTTCAGAGAAGAGCGTTGGTAAGTTAATTAAGTTTAAGGGTAAGGAATATCCAATTGTTAGCATTGATACTGCCATTAGCTTACGTCCAGATATTGCTATTTTCTCTGCTGGTGGAAGTACTTCTTTAGAAGTAGCACCTCGTTTTGCAGAAGTAGGCACTACAGTTATCGATAACTCTTCTGCTTGGAGAATGGATCCTACTAAGAAATTGGTAGTTCCTGAGGTAAATGCACATGTATTAACCAAAGAAGATAAAATTATTGCCAATCCTAACTGTTCTACCATTCAAATGGTGGTAGCTTTACAGCCACTACACGAGAAATACAAAATCAAACGTGTGGTCGTATCAACTTATCAATCCGTAACAGGTACAGGTGTTAAAGCAGTAGACCAATTAATGAACGAGCGTAAAGGTATTGATGGACCAAAAGCTTATCCATACGAAATTGATTTAAACGTATTACCTCACATCGATGTTTTCCAAGATAATGGTTACACCAAAGAAGAAATGAAAATGGTGAAGGAAACCAACAAAATCATGGGTGACGACAGTATAAGAGTTACTGCGACTACAGTGCGTATTCCAGTAATGGGCGGACACTCAGAATCGGTTAATGTTGAGTTTGAAAACGATTTTGATTTAGCTGATGTACGCCGAATTCTAGAAGAAGCACCAGGCATTATCGTAGTTGACGATGTGGCAAACTTAAAATATCCAATGCCTAAAGATGCTCACGAGAAAGATGAAGTATTTGTAGGTCGCTTACGTAGAGACGAGTCGCATGACAAAGCATTGAACATGTGGATTGTTGCTGATAACTTGCGTAAAGGTGCTGCTACAAACACAGTACAAATTGCAGAATATTTGGTAGCAAACAATCTTGTTTAAAACCCTAATGCCCTGAAGGGGCTTTAAAAAAAGTGATGTGAACAGCATCACTTTTTTTGTTTTGAGATATTTAAATCCCTTCCCCTAACCCCTCAAGGAGGGAGATAAAGAGAGAGAGGGATTAGTACTTATTTCAATTAATTCAGCTATTTTTAGCTTAAACACACATCAAAAATGAAATTTTTAAAACTATCCGCAGTTCTACTTTTCACTTTCACCAACATTTGCCTTGCGCAAACCACGGCTCAAAAACTAGAAAGAGCATATCAAAACCTTAAGAATGATGATCAAGCGAAATATGCGCTTACATCGCTTTGCGTATTGGATGCAAGCACAGGAAAAGTGATTTTTGCAAACAACGAAAACATTGGTTTGGCCACAGCATCCACGCTTAAGACTATTACATCGGCTACTGCTTTTTATACCTTAGGCAAAGATTTTAAATACGAAACCAAACTATCGTACACAGGTAAAATTACTCCCGAAGGGATTTTGCAAGGCGATATCATTATCACAGGTTCTGGCGATCCGACTTTAGGTTCATGGCGTTATGAACAAACCAAAGAAAACAACATCCTTAATCAATGGGCCACAGCCATTAAAGCTGCTGGCATTAAAAAAATTGAAGGAAGTGTGATTAGCGACGACAGCACTTTCGGCACTTCAACGATTCCAACAGGCTGGATTTGGCAAGATATTGGCAACTATTACGGCGCTGGCGCAGGTTCCATTTGCTGGAGAGAAAACCAATTTGATGTGCATTTGAAACCAGGTTCTGCCGCAGGTACAAACGTTGAAATATTAAAAACCGTTCCGCAAACGCCCTACCTCCAATTAGTCAACGAATTAAAAACAGGCGGCAGCGGCACAGGAGATAACGCTTACGGCTTTCTTGCACCCTATACCAACATCGGTTATCTGCGTGGCACTTGGGGCATAGGCATCAAAAAATCAGGAATTTCTCTATCACTTCCAGATGCGGCTTTCGATGCGGCTTATCGTTTAC
>Ga0256901_1000848_pt1 | contig 16198 bp, 5 predicted proteins | sample MC6MC0689MT_FD_190200 | JGI IMG/M metagenome (GOLD analysis project Ga0256901, IMG submission 190200) | Metatranscriptome of enriched soil aggregate microbial communities from Iowa State University, Ames, United States - MC6-MC0689-MT... | ecosystem: Environmental > Terrestrial > Soil >... | reverse complement strand
TTATTATTATTTTTATCAAAATTATTATTCTGATAGTTATTATTCCCATCCTTCTCATATCTCCCCTGTCCATTCCCAGCACGGTTTCCACCTCTTCCGCCATCCCCAGGTGGTGGTGGAGGTGGTGGAGGCGGTAAACCGTGACTTTGTCCCAAACTTTGTTGTCCAAAGCCCATATTCGTCCCCGCAGGCTGTGACGATTGTACCATTTGTTGCTGATGAGCAAAGCCAGGGTTAGCAGCACCCATCATGTAAGCCATGTGTGGCATAGTAGCCATCCCGGTCATTCCATGCATAGTTGGCATGGTAGCCATACCAGTCATTGTTGGCATAGTAGCCATACCTGGCATCATCATTACATTGGGGATATTGTGAGCCATCATTGGACTCATGCCGCCCATTTGATTCATTAATGATTGCATCATGAAATTTTGATTTGCCGCGTTTTGGTATTGGTTTGGATTCATATTGAGGTTGGAGGAGGTGAGCGGTGATATAGGGGGGGTGGGGGTGGGGGTGATAACAACGGGAGGGCTTTTGGAGGGCCAAACAAATCTATTTTGGGGGACAAATTTGAGTGATGAGGTTTGAAACAAAGATGTGTTACGGTTATATCTATATGTTGACGCGTGTTGAAGGGGAAGGGGGTTTTAATGTGAGAAAAAATAGGCAAAATGTAATAAATTATAACAAAATGAAGGGAAATATTGGAAAATATTGGAAAATATTGGAAAGAAAAAAGACACAAAAGAAAAAAAATTCAAAAAAAAATGCAAAAAAAAACGCTTATTTGGTTTGAAAGGAGTTAATGGTGATGATTGGTCTAGAAGTGGAAATTGTAGAGATCTAGGAGTGAATGGGAAGAGAAAATGGCAGTGGTGTGCGAATATAACGGAGTTTTGGAGGGGAAAATTTAATTCAGGTTTAAATTTTTTTGAGATTTTAAAAAAAACAAAAAAAAAGTTTATTTTGTTCAATTTTTGAAAAAAAAGGATCAAAAAAATAATGTCCCAAAAAATACAAGTTTGTGCAAAAATCTGTCATTAATTGATATTTAGATATATTTGATGGTTACATTGTGCACAAAATGGATATTTCCCCCTCATAGTTCTTATTTTAATCTCTACCCTCAAAATCTGCCCCGTATTTTAACTATGAAAAAAATTTTATACCCAAAAATTTGACTCTTTTTTGCGAAAAAATTTATCATTTTTGTCGATAACTTGACAAAACATCGTTGGAATCGTCAACAACTTAACCCACACATCATAATGTCTTTGGTAAATATCCTGAATCATTCGTTTATATCAATCGTCCCATCTTGGTTGTCATTTTTACGGTAATATTTTTGATTTTAATTTATTTTTTGTGTCCACTTTGACCTCACCATTTCATAACATCTTTATAAAATCCGACACATTAATCAAAATTTTAAATTATCTTCTTATGTAATACCACATATCATCTCATATCCCTATCTTTAGCTCTAAACCGTCACTTTTTTATTTTGTCCAAATTAAAACATTTTTTTTTTTTGGCAAAATTTTTCAGTAATTTTTTTTTTTTTCGACAATTATTTTTCGAGTTATTTTGTCAAATTCTCTCCTTAAATTACTTTATTCTTCAATTACTACTCGACACACACGTATTTATAACAGGATTACAATTATATACTAACTTGTTTCTCCCACTAACTCCTACTTCGACCATTTTTTCAAAAAGTCGCAAATCGCGTATTTTCAAATCAACAAATCTTTATTTTTTTGCACTTTTTAATTTTTGAAAACTCATCAAGCAAATAATTAATAACAACATTCGAATTTTCTCAGTATTATCGAATTATCATACAAAACTACACTTAATCTTATCCCTTATTTTCTGTATTGGATAGATTTATCAATTAGGTAATACTCAACACCCCTTTTTTAATCGTATATTTCATTGTTTTTTTTTTTTCTGCAAATTTGGAAAAAAAGACGAAAATTCACTCCACACTAACAACAATTCCAAATTTAGTTTTTTAACTTTACTTTGAACTTTTTAATCGTATTATTGAACTTGTAACCTCTATTATACCCACTTTTGAAGACAAAAAGAAAAAGAATCAAAAATAATAAAAACCCCTCTATTCCCCCCCTACCTAATCTCCACATGAGTGATACATCTACCGAACAAGCTCTAACAACCCCTCCCGGACCGGTTTCCCCCATCATTCCTTCCACAAGATCCCAAAAACTATTTTTTTCGATTGCGGGCAATACCTACCCAGCTTATTCCTCCCCTGGTTACTTAATTGGTCGTGGTGATGTATGTGATATTAAAGTAAATGATCAGCAAGTATCAACACGTCATTGTCATATTAAGGACAATACTTTAATTGATTGCCGTTCGACGAATGGGACCTCAGTTAACGGTGATGTCTTGCCCCCACATCAACCCCATAATATTAAACCCGGTGATTTAGTCTATATTGGTTCAACGGAGATCACATTTGAATATAAAGATGTCCCATTATCAAATTCTACTGATGCCATCACTTCACTTGATCTTTCCGGCCTTTCAAACCCGCCAGCCGAACCTCATTCCCCAACATCATCTTCAACGCCAGCAAATCCATTAGGTAAATTATCTGCAATGAAAGATATGTCAAAGGGGAATAAATTTGGTGCTTTGGGTCGTGTCGGTCCCACCAAAACCCCTTTTGTTGGTCTTGCCCCTGGTCCTCTATCACAACAAATACCAATTTCACAATCCCAATCATCAACATCATCTTCGCAACCAACTTTATCTAATGATGCTTTTAAAGAAGACGATTATACTGACTCAAATGGTGATTCTTCAGATCCATTAAACCAAACACTCCCCCTAACAACAACAACAACACCCCCATCAACGACCTCCCCGAATCAACCCGCAACATTTTCACAATCTCTACAATCACTCCCTGCTGTCGATCGATTTGGGCGCGGCAACAACAACGCTTCACTAACCCCAGCAGCTGTCGCAGAAATCACCGCAGCTGCATCAACCAGCGCTTTCAACACCGGTCCTGGGCCAGTAGTTGGTCAAACTGGTGTCCCTACTACTGCGGAAATCCTTGGTGCTGAACCACACGTCCAAAAGGCTCATATTGAATTCTTACGAAGTGAAATTTTCCGTCTAAGACGTTCAAATTTGCTTGAAAAGAAGGGCATGGATAGAAAAAAACCTGGCTTGATTGGCGGATCGACTAGTGGTGGGGATAATGCTGATATATTCAAAGAAGTCATCGATTTGAAAAAACAAATGACTGATATTAAATTTATTTTACTATATGGCGAAGATCAAGACCTAATTTCGGCTGGAATGGCTTCAAATGATTTATCTTTTATGTCTAAAGATGATCATAAAGGTAAAGACGGTGGGGATGGTGATGGTGATGGGGCTGACCAAAACAACAGTTTGCTGGAAAGAGTACGCGATTTGGAAGCTCAATTGGCTCGTAAATCGCAGGAAATAACTACAATTCAAGCCACAAACGATGTAAATTTAACCCAAACGCAAGATAAATTTCAAGGTTTATTGGCGTCGAAAGATGAGGAAATGAAAGGGCTGGTTGATTCATTCGAAAAGGAATTAAAGGGGACTAAAGATGATTATGAGGGTAAGATAATGTCTGTGCAGACTATTGCTGATACTATTCAAGATCAATGCTCTGGGTATATTGAACAGTTAAATGTTTTACAGGACAGGATTAATGTTTTGGAAAATAATGAAAAAAGAGGTAATAATAACAATGATTGGGTTGAAGAAAAGACAAAAATAACGGCTGAATATAAAAATGAAATATCAAATCTACAATTACAACTTGGGGAAAGTGATTTGAAATTGATCGAATTAAAAAAAGCATTTGAAAATTTAGAAAATGAAAAAATAAAATTACAAAACGAAGCAATTATTATCGAAAACTTAAATAAAAGCTTATTGGAAGAAAAAGAAAGGGAAATTGAACAAAAAAAGTTATGGCTTGAGGAGGAAAAAAAAAACGTAAACTTGGAAAAAAACAAAAACGAAAATATCGACCAAAACATAGTGATGGGTACCGATACAACAAATATAATAGACATAGATATGAATGAAAAGATTAATTTGGTTAAAAAGGAACATCAAATTGAATTGAATGAAATTTTGGTTAAAAATGATGAAAAAATACAAAAAATTTTACTCCAAAATAATGAAAAAAATAATCAAATTTTATCACTTCAAAATAGTTTATCAAAATTACATCAGAATGAAATTGAATTAGAATCAATTAAAAGCGAAAAAATTAAATTACAGAATGAATTTGATTTATTTCGTGATTCTGTTCAAAAAAACAATTGCCACAATGGACAAATTGGGGAAATCGTTCCAAATAGTGAAGTGTCTCAAGATTTTCACAAAGTTGAGAAAGAATACCAAACGAAGCTAGCAGAATCCCAAAATGCTACAACTAAGATAAACTCATTACTGACATCGGTATTAACGACCATTATTCAAGACGATATTAATCTTACCCCACAAGAAAAAAAGTTAATTTTAGAAAACGAAACCCAACGAGAAAAATTTATCAAAACTGATTCGTTTAAACATTCACTTTTTTCAGCAAAAAAATCACATTTTTCCCCCACAGAAACAAATGGAAAAGAAATCTCGACGACAATGGTTGATCCTGACCCTGTTCAAATTATTAAGGATTTACCACCACAAGCGTTAGCTCTAATTGCTGGACCAGCAGCTTTATTAGCAGCTCTTATTGTGTTGTTATTCAAATAAAAAATTATATTTCTTTTTTTCATTCATTATGAACCCTGATATATATTATACATTATATTAATCAGGAATAATACAAAACGCTTAACTATACCAACAAAAACCCCTTGGACAATCCCCCCAAATTCTGAACAAAAATATCAACATTTTTTGAATTAAAAATTTATTTTTTTAATTTTAAAATTTACAACAAAAAACAAAAAACGAAAAACGAAAAACGCAAAAATATGCTTTGATAAACCCCTCCCATTATATTTGTGTTGTTTTTTTCCGGCAAATGCATCCTTTTTTTCCCTTCTTCCTGCCTCTCCTACCGTATAAGTAACCCCCCTCCCCTCATATCAAGCCAAATCAGTTGTTTTTTTCTTTACTTTTTTTGTGTTGTTTTTTTTCCCCATTTTTGTTCTTTTTTGTTCAACGCGGTTTTTTTCCTTATTGATTCGCCCTTTTCCATTCCCAATGACCCCTTTCCGTTGGAAAATATCAAATCATATCCAATTTTGTATTTTAGTTGATTTAATATGATACTATACATTTCTATCATTCTTATTTTTTTCACAACCTTTTTTTGATATTTCTTCTTTTTTTTTCTTTCTAAAAAAAACTGGACCCCTCTATTTGTAGTATTATCAAAATCCACTTATACTCAAATAGATACTCATATGTAATATCATCATTCCATTTGTCAAATAACTATCTGTATATGTACAGCATTTTCTATCCCTCTTCTTTTTTTTCTAAAAATTTGCAATTTTTGCAATTTTATTTTTCGTTAATAACTTTAATACCATAACCATTACAATAAATATATCTTATTCTCTAAACGTACGTTGTTATGATCAAACCTTTGTTGTTTGTTCAGAGAAGAGGGGCGAATTTGACGAGAATTGGAAAGGTTCAAAAAACAAAACTTTTTCACACTTTTTGAACAAACCCCCCCACCCTATTCAGTATTCATAATATCTAACCATTCATCAAAAGCAATCCCTTCATCACTATTTACAACATTGTTACCCCCACTATTATAATACTTTTTTACCCATGCTTCATAATACAATCGATGAAAAGAATTATTTGGTTCTTTAGACAATAGTCTTGACTTGTTCTGCCTGTGTTTTTCTAATACTGCTGAACTAGCTAATCTTGTAAGGTTGATCCCATTAACGATTTGATCATTATTATCTTTCTGCGTCACCAAACCGCCACTATTCCATACATTAAACACACTACGACCTTCATAACTAATTCTCCCATACTTTTCACATAACTCTTCAGAAGGACAATACGATAGATTTGTTTGGGATTGGTTTACAATAAATTGATTTAGTTCAATAAATTGGGGACTTTTTAAATTATGACCATTTTTTTTTAATTTTTCCGAAATTTCAGTTGGACTAAAACTAGACATAATAATACCATATTTAATTCTATTTAATAAATGAAATATAATATCATTTGGGTAATGTAATTTAATCATTATTGAAAACAACGATATCATAATAGTCGCTGGGGTCAAATCAGTGGAATAATAATGAACATAAATGGAATCACCAAAAAAAAATGAGGTCTTATCAATGTTGCCAATAACAGTTTTGGATAATCTTTGCTTTATTGTTGGGAGAAGTAATTGTTCCGGGCTACAAAATGCTCCTTCTTTATAATCAGATGGGGTAAAGTCTTGTGAGGTAACTAATGGATGTGTTAGATCATTACTGAAACTCGCTTGGGCTAAATAATTTACACCAAATGGGTAGTTTAGTACAAAATTACCACCATATGATGATGATGATGATGATGGGTTGTTTTCAACACTTTGAACATTTTCGATTTTTTGACCCACATTTTTACCATTGTTACCATTTTTATCATTAATGTTGGAATGAAAATCAGAACTTGTTGGTTTAAAAATAATTTGTTGTTGTTTCTGTGTTAATTTTTCAAACGTTGCTTTTGCAGTTTTGATCGAAATCCCAACAATTGGTTGTTTGGTTTGTTTTTCAACAAATGAAATAACTTTTGGACGAGTAAGACTATTTTGATTTGGATTACTATCATAATTTAAAATATCAAGGGCACTTTTCGCAGTCAAAGTCGATTGTTCGAGATCAGCTTGGGTGGGTTGATACCCAATTCCATTAATGTTATAATCGCATACAACCATTCTATCATAAATAGGCTTCACTTCATATTGTGTTTTTGATTGAGTTATGTATGGGTAGCGTACGCTATAACCCAAAAATGGGGTCGGTGATATATCTGACTGGGTCAAATTGTGAAAAGATTTTGGTTCAAAAAAACGATAATAATTTTCGTATTGGTTTGGGAATCTTGTCAAAGAATAATCAATCAATTTTTTAATTACGTCAGTTGGTGCGAATGTATATAACGCATAAGATAACGGTGAGTGACCAAAAGCATCAACAGTATTAACAACAATACCACATTCAACAACTAAGAAATCTAATAATTCCGGCATTGTTGAACTCGCACCAGTCATACAGTAATAATGAAGCGCATTTCTCCCCCAAGCATCGGTCAAATTAGAATTTGTTATTTTTTTAGCCAATGCAATAATAGCATTTAAAGGCCATTGTTTCGCAATTGCAATCATAAGTGTGGATTGTCGGTAATTGTTTAAAATATCGCAACGACAGTGTGAGATGATGGTAATAAGATCATCATATGGGTTATGAGAACAATAATATAGAACCCACCATATTAAACCAGGTACCAAAACGTGATTAAAATTATATGTCTCACCAGGTTGGGGGATATTTTCGGGGTTTAAATGATATTTATTCGGTGGGGCTAATACGGGGTTATCATTGGAGCTGTTTTTAGGAGAATTTTTTTCAACAATATCATCTCGGTACCCCAATTCATATAACTGGGCTAAATATCCATAATACTGTTCACTAGAACACGAATTAAGTAATTCACCAGGTTGTCTGAATATTATACCAGATCTGATGATAGAAATTTGGTCCAAAAGAGCCAGTGGTATCAATGGTGCAGTTTTTTTCGCACCATCTTCACCCGAACTAACAGCCGCTAAAGAAGTAACCTCATATCTTTCTAAATTATCATCGGCATTACCGATAAATGGAATTGGGCCAGTTGATGAGAAAAGTGGGTTAGTATTATAGAAGCCTTCGTACCAAATTGGTAACAATCCACGTTCCCCATCACCAAAATTGCAAGCTGAATTGTTTGGATCAGGACCACTAAGTTTAGTAATAGTATTATGATATGTACGCGGATAATTCTTAGATAAGAACGTTTCTAATAAAACTTCCGAACCAAGGATTTCCTTTGGGAGGGAGGATAATCTAATATTTGATTCAGCTTCTTCAGACCCGAATGGTTCTGTATGGAAGTAATTACACCATGCAAACCATATTTGATGGTATGTATTAAGAACATTTGTGACGAATAACTCGGTTATTATTTCAGCAATATCTTCGGCGGATTTTGGTGGGTTTTTTAGTTCATTTTCGGTGTTATTTTCAGCCTTATCTTCAGCGTTATCTTCAGTGTTATCTTCAGCATCATCTCCATCACCACTTTCTTCACTAGTCTCGCCATCTTTCCCCTTCTTAATTCGCCCCAACACACTATTTCTCTTAACCTTCACCACAATAGCTGAACCATCGCCATTATCACTACTACTAGGAACAATAGTGAGAGAATTGGTCTTCACAGTTCCCCCCAAAACCCGAGCAGAAAGTGAAAAATTTTGAATAAAAATATCCACATTTTGAGTTTTTTCCCCAAAAATTGAATTTTCGCCAAAAATATCACTTTCCAACTTGGTTAAATAAGCTTCACTTCCCTTCGCTTTTATTTGTTCTTTTTCAATTTTACCCGATTTGGCTTCATCATCACCTCGATGATTTAAATTCATACCCGATTTAGCCCCGTTTTCTTGATTATTTTGATCAACAGGCTTAAACTGCTCGTTACCACGAGGATAACGATAATTAGAGGCCAAAAAATCACTATTATTAACATGAAAAAGGTTATTTTCGTTCACAACAACATCAACAGTGGGAGTATTATTATTTGCTCCAATACTGAATTGGTTAATCACATCAGGGGGGAGCATTGCGGGTAAATTTTCGTTATGTTTATTATTATTATTACCATGTGTTGGGACGCTGCCCCACCATTCTGGGTCAATTTGTGACAATAATGAATGTAGCGTTGGAATTGGTAAATATGCGGGGTTAATATCAGCACCTTCATAACGGATTGGATGGTTATATCGCAATGGAAAGATAGAAGATCTGAGGATGTAATCACTATTTCGAGCAATCATTTCATTTTTACTATCCATTCTGTGCAGTTTTTCAAAAAATGCACTATAAGTTTTTTTCCAATTTTGTTTAATTTTATCAAAAATTGTCTCTTGTAATTGTGTATCAGGTAAATATAATATCATAGAAGTTAAATGGCGTAATCGACGAGTATAATGAATGATACCAATATAAAATGCGATAATATGAGGAGGTAATGGATGTTTTTGCAACCCCAATCGAAAAAAAGTCTTTACAAAGGGGTTATAATGATAAAACAATGACGAAAGGACGGAAGGGTAAGTAGGAAACAATGGTAATTCAAGTTGACGATAGTATAAAATTAAATATTTATAATCCATGAACATTTTTGGGATTAATGGGATCGGCTTTGAAAGACCAAGACTAAGCAGGTATGAGACCATACTGGCTTGATCGGGTCTGCTCGTGACCAAACCTAAGACATTAAAATTAATTTGTGAAAGGGCACCGCCACGTCGAGAGCTATGCGCTGGAAGCCCTAATGATGATTCTAATGAGGAATCACCACTGTATTGTAGATTGGCTGGGTTGAACGAACATAAACGAGAGAAGATCTCTAACTTATGATTCCTTGAGAGCGAGATTGCCAATGCGGTACTACCATGAACAGTTGGTGATGAAATATATAAATCAATTGATAATGGTTCAATGTGGTCGAATGTATAGGTGGAAATTGGGGGGAGTTTGTTCACTGGGACCCAGGCGTTAATTGATTTATAGTATAACATGCTATCAATTTCATTTTGGGCCTTATCCAATAACTTATTTAATAACCATAATGGCGGATCTGTCCATGATTCAAGGAATGCAACTAACGGGGTGCGGACGAGGTTATCAAAGGATATAGCACGGGAACCCTTATCCAAAAGTAGTGCGATGATTTCGGGTTTTTGGATAGTTTTAAACGCAAAAATTAACGGATGGTCTTTCATTGCGCTGTATGAATTCGGAGCTTCGATATTTTTATTTGCTAGGGCTGGGCAGACTGTTAAAATATATTCAATAAATGTTGAGTTTTTTGTAAAATTGGGTATTTCTAACATTGCAGTAAGCAAAGTATGCCCAGTAGTACGTTCAACTGAGTGAGCAAAATCAATACCGTTTAATTGCTGTGGGAAAGCAAGTTTGAAATCCGTGAGGGAGAGAGCTTGTGTTTTTGGGTCCCGAATCCATGCCAATAACAACGTATAGGGTTCAACAAGTTGGTCAGCGCCAGCGCCTTTGGTAGGGCTTTTTGCTGTGACTGGAGATGTAATTTGGGGTGTTTGGGATGGGGCTTTGGATTTGGTTTGGCCCATTTTTTTTTTCTTAATTTTTAATTTTTTTTGGTCTTTGATTCCTTTTTGGGATTTTTAACAAGTTAAAAATGTTCTAGATGTCCAATTCTTCTTATAACAAAGGGGATAATTGTCCTTTTGAACAAAAGTAAACACACCAAAGAGAATCTATTTGATGTTCAACGAGAGAAACAAAAGTTTGAATTTTGGGAGATTTTTGGGGAAAAAACAAAAAAGATGTGGAAATGAGGAAAATGAAGATAATAACGAGGTTGTGTCATGACAAATATCAATTTAAAGGTACATATTGAATTTTAAACGCATTAGGCCCCGTATAAATTCATATTTGAAGCGATTAACTTGAAAGCAAATTTTGATTTTGGCTTGTTTGAGTCATTTATCCGCGCAAAAAGGATACAACAAATGTATATGAATTTGTTGTGTTGTGTAGACGGGGGTTAAAATATATGTCATGTTATTTTTGGGAGATTTGCCTTTTTTTTTTTTGTCTTTTTTTTTTGAAGCTTTTTTGTTTCCAAAAATAATCTCCCAATTTTTGATAACTTTCAATTGTGGAATTTTATGGTTGGATGGTGTTTCGTAGTGTTGCAATCAAGTCAATTTGACAACAATATCGTTATCATTGCTCCTCCAAGATTACATCTCCATAACAATAACTTATCCCCTAATTTCTAACCCCGGTTTGTCCGTGCAAATGATGCACTTTTTCTTTTAAACCGCCAACTTGGTTGTAACCCCGTTTATTCGCTTGGGTAGGAGTTTTATAAACATGTTTTAACTCTCTTTGCTCTCTTTATTGCCCATGATATCCTTCATCCCTCCCCAAACTCACCTTTATTTTCTTTCCCTCCCCACCTCCCATTCCCAATACCTCAAATCCAAATTAAATCCACCTCCTTAGCCAGCAGATTATCAATACATTGCCTTTGGTTCGTATAACTTCATCATTGCGTTGCATTTAGTCATTTCTTTCCCATGCAAGGCGAGTTATCGCTGTATGAAACACGTTGTGGGGAGCTATATGACCACCTCCAACGATTAATGTGTTATCCAAATAACGTCGGTGATTATTCACTGAGTGTCATTCAATACAATACCGAAGAACTCTCCGCAGAACAATCAAAATTAAATCCATTTTTGATGAACAAAGAAAATGTTGGAAAAATGATCGAAATTTATCAAGATGAGGAACATTGTCAAGAAATTTTACTCATTTTGATCCCAATGGTTGAATTATTTACAAATTTATATTGTCAATTAGAAGATAAATTACTTCCATCGCCGCATTTCCGAATTTTTCTTTCTGAAAATATCGTAACCCAAGCCAATACTCATAAATACACCTTTGTGAGCTCTGTTCAGGTCATTTTTACCCATCTTCATCTCCTCGTCGCAGCTTATCCCGGTTTGACGTTTGGCCACCACCCAATGTTTGCGCGTCTATTTCGTCATTTATATATTGATTATTACCCATGGGTACTACCAGATAGTGTACCTGATATGGTTTCCCATCTAAATGAACCTGCTTTTAATGCTATGCTTGGTGAAGCCAAAATTAATATGGCAAACAAAAACTCATTATCTCTTCAAGGCCCCAAAATTGAATCAATTGATGATTTCCTCGCCCATATCAAATCACCAATGTTTCCAAATGAATATAATGTCGATCACAATTGGAACGTCCTCGAATTAAACACTTCTATTTCCCCGCAACAATCCCAACAATCCGTTTCCAAACCATTCCTTGTAACTGTTGAAATTTTCCCACATAATGAAAACCAAGACGGTATCCCAACAAGACCTCCAACTCAACCAATTCTTGAACAATTTGAGCTCGTACCAATATCAATTAAACGAAAATTAATGGTTTGTTTCGAAGGTCTACTAGATCTTTCAATGTATTGTTGTACTGAAGGTTTTGTTAATTGTTTACCACTTAAGGGTCGTCATTTTTGGACCCAATATATCGGAATGGCTGGGTTATTATTAAAAGTACCATATATTTCCCTTCAAGGTTGTGAAATTGTCTTCAAAATGATTTTGGGCTTATTAAATCGATTAAATGAAGCTCAACTTGCCCAAGCACCTGCTTCCCATTTAAGATTCTTTAACGGTGTTATCTCATCATTCTGTCACATTGCTCCGTCATTTTTGACAATTTTGTTCAATCGTCTTTTACAACATTTGTATTTCCCATTCCTCCCATCAATCCATACCTCTTGTGTTAATTTATCCCAATTAGAAGGGTACGGTACAATGTTATCCAAATTTAATGATATTTTAGCTTTGACAAGATCCGTAAATCACCCCGTATTTACATTATTTGTGTTATTATTTCAGCAATATAGTCGATGGTGTTGGTTTAAGCTTCAAGATGAAAGATTTACTAAAGCTGCGGTCGATTATAATAATAATAATCAAGATTTCGTGAATCAGATTGGACCAGAATGTGGTGATATTTTCGATTTTGATGCAAAATTTTTCAATCAAGATATTACTACTGATAATAATGCTTTTGGTATTATTAACCTCCATATTGAGGCCACAAAAAGACACGTTATTAATGTTGAAAAGATATATTCCATTCCTGAAATACTTTCCCCGCCGCCATCATTGTCAGCAAGTTCAAAATTACCAACATTTTTTAATGAACTTGTTAAAATGCCATCCCTTACAGTTGATCTCCATTTCCCACCCTTTTTCCCAAACTCAATTAATTCAATTGATGCCGGCAACATGACTTTATCCGTGGCGCATTCATACCATCGGGCTTTATCCGGCTTGAATGATAATGGAAGAGTTGCTCATACAGTTCACCCTCGTCTCTCCACAAATTTGATTCGGTTATTAATTTCCGGTCTTGAATGTGATTCACGAAAAGAAGATTTTGGTTATCTTAATAGTATTTCGAATTATATGGAATTAATCAAAACTCTTGCCAATTCGCCACAAAACACATTTTTTAATGAGCTTAATTTATTATTAGAATATGCCATGGGTACTCGTGACGAATCTAACCAGCTTATCGCCTCTGAGACCGAAATTGATTATTTATCCCCAACATATCCAACTCAACCCCATTCATTAAACTACCGCGCAAATTATCTTGCTCAACGCGTTATGAATTCTTATGTACAAGTAGTTACACAACTTTGTATCGCAAGACGTCAAGCAACATCTCCTTCATTTGAAATTCCGGACCCGACCTTATTTTATCCAAAATATGAACCATTTTATCTTTCCAATTGTCTTCCAATTCTGTCAACATTGTTAAGAAGTCAATATGGTTCTCGCCGTTTGATTTATCGTGGTGTATATAAAAATCATTGCCATCCATCAAAGTTACAATTTTCAAATGTTGCAAATTATGATTTATACACCCATGATAGCCTTAACGCTCTGTATAAAGATACAGCAATGAATATTATGCCACTTGAAGATGAATATACCGTTATGCGCCATCACAAAAAAATTAAACACGTCAATAATCCCAGAGTTTCTAATAATTTGGATAAGTTACTCCATTCAATCCATACTAACCTTCAATTCACTTTAAATGTTAATTATTTAAACATTGCCCCCACTGAACCAGTTAAAACTCCCGTTTTTGAGGTTGTTCTTGAGATGGATGAAAAGGATAATGATGAAACCATGGAAGACAACTCTGATAATGAGGACGATGATGATGACGACCACAATGATGATAATGATGATGGAGATGATGATGGTGATGGTGACAATGACAACAACATTGAAGAACGTCAACCACTTATTGAACTTACTCCTGAAAAAATAATCACACAACAAAAAAGAGATTTATTTTTGTCCCATTTTTCAAAATTTTCCAAACAACACGGTCTCGATAAATTATTCCAATCAGGGTCCAATATTACTCAAAATGATATTCTCTTTATGAGCAGTGAAGTTTTATACATGGTGAATAGTTTTACACACCAAAACATGGGTCAAAATTTATTCTTCTTGGCATCTTCTTGCCACCTTGATGCAAAAAATAATGGATTTAGCCCAATTTCCCCATTTACGTTCCTTAATTCGCTTGATAACCTTCACCGTTTTATTTTCCAACCCAATGTTCTCGTATCACCGTCAATCCGTTCACTTCTCGCCCCCAACTCTTCTTCTGCTGACTATTCATTCCTTATTAACTCTAAAACCGCAGAACTTGTTAATCTATCATCTTTACCCGAATCAAAACAGAACAATGATATTAATAACCAAATTGATGACAATTTTATCAAGTTTGATGTTGCTACTTTGTTTGAGGAGCCTGTGCCAGCCGTTACTCAAACACATTGGTATAAAAAACAACATCCGCGTTTATTAACTCGTCCTTTAATTGCGTTATATGTTGAAACTATTGTATTTATTATGATGGGGTTCTCACATTGTTCTTTTGAAACAAGTGTTAAAAATGCAACATTTTCTAAGCTTTATAATTCACCTTCACCAGCCATCCCAAATAAGGGGAAACATATCTATTCTGTTGGAAATTCAAGTTTAGTTAAAGCTGTTCAGGTCCGTAAAACATGGGAGCTTGAACAAAAAATCGCCACCGCTGTGAAATCGGGGCCAAAAACTGCTGCAAAAATTACTACCGATGCTCTCAAAAAATCTATTGTTTCAAAATCAAAAAGATTGCCTGGATCAAGACCAAATACTAAAAAACCAATCATGTTGGATTCGTATGAACTTCATAACTCGCGTGTTTTTTGTGACCAAAATGTTTCAAGTGCTTCGATGAGGTCAAACACGGCAGCAGAAATTGAATATTCAACCGAAATTACCTCTTCTATGGTTCAATTCTGTATTGAATCATTTATTGATTTATTACTTGTCCCAGATGTCTGGACAACTGTTCGGACTTTGGACTTTTCAGCACCAACCCTCCCACCATCATATATCCCATTATCAACAAGTGAAAGTAAAATTATGCCATCATTAGGGGATATTATTGAGCCTGGGAATGATCCACATGGTGTAGCAATATTCCAACCAAGTAATATTGAATCTTTTTCTGGTAGGAACCCACTCAAAAATGAAATCTTAGTCTCTCAAAAACCCCAACACTTGGGCTTTTTTAATGCCCTTCCTCAATGTGAATTAGATGCTATTTATCATGCGGTTGATTTTAACACAATTATTCACCTTTCGAATTGCCGTGATGATAATAATAACGATGATTATAAACCGCTGACTTTACATGAAGAAATCAATCTCTCCACGATGATGGATGATGGTGACCAAAAAGAAGAACTAGATCACAGAAACAAATTTCCAATCTTTGGCCCTCAACGCGTTAAATCTGACCTTTTACAACAATTACAATCCAATGTTGACGAAAATGACAGATTTGAAACTCTCAATCCATCAAAACCGGACCAAAGTTCAAACAAACCACAAAACCGTAATAAACATATTGTCCCACCATCTTTATGTTCAATTTCCCCATATGTACTTTGTAGATCCCTTCAAAGACTAGCATTTGATGGGATGAACTCGAACTGCCCTTATCGTGCAGATACACATCCAGTTGTTTCTAGTACCAGTTTTGATATTGAAGGTGATATTTCATTCGTTGGTACGCAATTGCTTGAATTGGATTCTGGTAAAATTGTTCCTGTGAATGAAATTGACTGGACGAAGCCATATTGTATCAAACCATCAACCACTTTCTGGTCTCCAGATACAATCTGTGATATGATTACTATGCACATGGCTGATAGGGAATAATAATATATCATAACAATTCAC
>Ga0256901_1000842_pt1 | contig 16274 bp, 12 predicted proteins | sample MC6MC0689MT_FD_190200 | JGI IMG/M metagenome (GOLD analysis project Ga0256901, IMG submission 190200) | Metatranscriptome of enriched soil aggregate microbial communities from Iowa State University, Ames, United States - MC6-MC0689-MT... | ecosystem: Environmental > Terrestrial > Soil >... | reverse complement strand
TGGCTATAAAAAGCAAGAATATCTTCATTGATTTTTCTTCTGGCTTCAGTGTTCTAATTTCAAATTTAAATGCGTCACTCATATCTTGTATTTTGAAAAACTTGCTATTGGATTCTTTAGAAATAAATTTGTTGACACTAATCTTATCTATATCTCTGTTATGATTTTCAGTAAACAACGGAACAGATTTTTCTGAGCTCAACCTAAGCGATTTATACTGGCCTTTACCCGGGGTGTACTGTAACTCATCTATCCCAATTATTTTTTCATTGTCAATTTTCAGTTGAATAAAGTTGTCGATTGATGCATTCAAGTCTTTATAAGCAAAGTAGGGTATCATCTGTGAGCCAAATATTAAAGCAACACTGTAAAGTAATACCCAAATAAAATATTTCTTTTTAAATTCTATATTCATTTTTTATGTTTTTTTATCAGAAAATTTAAAAAAGGCTAAAGGTATTCTTGTACTTTACTGATGATTGAAAACATTATACAACAATGTAAACAACCAATTCATTAAACTCCGCTATTCCCGTTCCACATACACCGCCATTCCCATGCCGTTAGGTACAAACTCAGGATAAGCCGAGAAGTTGGAAACATCTGGTAGGTAGGTGTTGTAATATTGCTTTTCCAAAAGATGGAATTTTTCTATGCCGTAACGATGTACCTTTTTCTGCATCGGGCCCAAAAACTCGTTGAGCTGTTGCGTGAGGCTAGCTTGCAGCATAAAATCAAATGCCTTATTGTAACTCACATTTTTCTGGCCAAACTTTTGCTCATATTCTTTGGAGAGTGTAGTGGCCATGTCGAGGTAGTAAATGGGCGACTTAAAATAGATATTGGTAAGTTTTGTGGCATCAAAATCTTCTTTTATTAAGCCATAGCAAGCTCGTGTTTTCTGCAAGACTTCGGCAAACAAAATTGGTTTTTCGTGGTTGAGCGAAATATGAAAAGTGCTGTCGCTTTTGTGCTCAGCAGCGTTTATCCTGAAGTCGAGCGTGTCTTCGCCCACAAGCCAGTAATAAGTGTACGCCTTACTGTAATAATCGGCTTGGTAGCCGTTTTCCAAAGCATCTTTATGCTTTACAATAAGGGTGTCGGCGGATGCTTCTCCGTCGAGCACAGTCTTTGTACCGTTATCCGAATTTTTGTAATTGCAGGCATATAGGCAAAACAGGGCTGCAACCAGAACACTGAACTTCATGGGATTTCCAATTTGCATTAAAGATAAGCCTTGTAGCGGAAAGCTTAGTGTGTAATGTAGTTAAGGAGTAATGATGCAAGGTGCTTAGGACACAAAAAAAACGCGCACAATTATTGCGCGCGTTTTTGCTTAAATTTTGTGTTTTCGCTTACAGAATGTCAATCACTTTGTTGGTAACAATAGCGGTTTCTTTCTTAGGTAAGTTCAAAAACAGGATACCGTTTTCGAAGGAAGCAGAAATTTTTTCGATATCTACTTTGTCGCTTAGGGTAAAGTTGCGTTTGAACGAGCGTGCTTTAAACTCTCTGCGCAACCATTTGGTATCTTCTGCTGCTTCCTCTTCTTTCTTGTCGTAAGAAATAGTCAAGGTCTTGTCGTTTACGTTAAGCTTAAGGTCCTCTTTAGCAATGCCTGGAGCTATTACTTCTAAAGTATAAGCGGTGTCGCTTTCTTTTACGTTTACGGCCACTTGTTGGGCATTTCTTACCCATTCGTCGTTAGTAGCATCGTCGCGGAAAAAGCGGCCTGCGTTGCCAGAAATAATGTCTTCTAATAAACCACCAAAGGTGCGTGGGCTGAACTGAGTTTGCTTTGTCATTTTAATTAAGATTTTATTGTTTTAAGATTAATTGGAATCAAGCGATTCTGATAAGTGTAGGTCAAATTCCGTGCCAATCTTCAATTGCTGACTATATGTCCTAAAAATTATTTTATTTATGACAAAATGTCTTATTGCTATATTTTACCTTGAATTATAGTCAGTTTTGGGCCTAATTGAATCTGTCAATGACAGATTATTAAAAAAACATTTCATTTTACCATTTCTTTTTTTGAAATTTGCCATACTTACGATGGGTTAGTAAGTAAAAGCTCTGCCGCCTCGGATTCTTCGCCGGGGCGGCTTTTTTTATTTTCTTGCTTAAGCAAAATACATTTTTGAATAAGGATGAAAATTTAACCGCAGAGGTGCGCAAAGTATACGCAAAGAAAAATAGAGCATAACATCTCTGCGGTTTATCTCAATTTTTATACCTCGCAATTGCTGAGCACAAATAAAAATGCAAGGCATCTTCCATTAAGAAAATACCTCGCATTTTTTGTTTCTTAGTAATTACTACAACACGCGCTCTGTGTTACTCCGTGCCCTCTGTGGTTAGTTACATTTTAAAACTTAGCCGCCAGCTTTACGTTTATCAATCTTGATGTAAGTCGGTTGGGTACAGCGTAAGTGCCATTACTACTAAAGTCTTGTATCCATTGGTACGACAGTGTATTCTGTATACCCAACAGGTTAAATACTTCGGCGCTCAACCATAAAGATTTAAACACACCAAAGAAACTATAAGCAGGCCTGTTCTTCTTAGTGCCGTCTATTAACAAGGCAGAGAAGCCAATGTCCACACGTTTGTAATCGGGTATGCGCAGTTGCGACTTAGCATCGAGTCCACGACCAGGAGGGCTGAAAGGTAAGCCTGTAGCGTACATCAGGTTGAGGTACATTTTAAAGTTTTTATTCCTCGGCAAATAATCGGAGAAGAACATACCGAAACTTAAACGCTGGTCGGTAGGGCGGGGTAGAAAGGCAGAGTAGATACCAGTAGCCTCATCCAATATTTTGTTTTGTGTTTGCAGGAACCCCACACTCACCCACGATTCTGCATCCTTCACCAGGTCGCCAAACAAACGTACCTCACCACCATAAGCATAACCTACACCATTGTTATTGGCAAAATAGCGGATACGTACATTGTCATATTCATAAGGTACCAAATCCCATAGGTACTTGTAATAGGCTTCCACAGTCACTTTGAACGGACGGTTACCCAACATCTTAAAATTATAATCCAAGCCTAATGCAGCATGATAAGATTTTTGTGCTTTCAGGTCTGTGTTCAATATACCCTCCATGCTACGCATCTCTCTGTAGAAAGGTGGTTGCGCATACAAGCCGGTAGATAAGCGGAACACTATATCTCTGTCTTTTTTCGGATCCTTGTCCCATTTGGGTTTGAAGGAGAACTGCATACGCGGACTAACAATCAACTCTTCGTTGAGGAAAGTATAATTGGCACGTACACCAAGGTTGAGCGTCATAGTTTGGCTCAATAAAATATTGTCTTGTATAAAAGCTGAAAGACGACCGTAATCTATTTGGTTGTTACCCCGATAGGTCTTGGCCATTAATAAAGCGCTGGTATCATAAGGTTGTGAAAAGCCAGCAGAGTCACGGCGTTGCCACTCCATTAGCTTGTCATCCACATTTACATAAGTACCATCAAGTCCCCATTGCACATAATGTTTGCCCGCATCGTGCGAGCCACGAAGAGCTACGGTACCTACATTGGCAGTAAGGTAGTTGCGTGCATAGTCATGTATTTGACCTGTACCTAAACTGTATTTTTCCTGACCAAAATTTTCTTTGCCTAAATCTGCTTCCAATTCATACAAGCCGTATTCGCCTTCTATATCATAGGTTTCCGACTCATTGGTTTGAAAGCCGGATACCAATAATTTGTATTTCGTTTTTTCACTAGGGCGGAAGGATAAGGATATGCCACCAAAGCGCGAATCAAATTGGTCGTTTTCGTTACCGTTAAATATAGTGCGCAACTTTAAAGCTCTGGTAGCTAAACCAAATGCAGACACACTTTCCTCTGGTTGAAAGTTAAAACGGTTGCGCGCATAGTTGGCAATAATTTCCAGTTCCCAAGCTTTGCTAAATCTATAATTCAGCAAACCCTGAATATCAGTAAACGATGGATTGTACTGCCCTTTGGTAGGTTGCGACTGTAAAAGGTAGGAGTTGGATTTTTGTCTGGCGCCTAATAAATAGGTAAGTTTCTTATTGCGTGTAGCACCTTCTATATGCGCTTGTGCGCCCAACAAACTTAATATTACCGAACCAGCAAATTTTTGTGGACGCTTATAAGTAACATCCAATACCGAAGACATCTTATCGCCATACCTGGACTGGAAGCCACCTACAGAGAAGGTTACACCGGCGGTCAAGTCAGAGTTTACAAAACTTAAACCCTCTTGTTGTCCACTGCGTACAAGAAATGGTCTGTAAATTTCAAAGTCGTTTACGTAAACCAAGTTCTCATCAAAGTTGCCACCACGTACCGTGTACTGCGAGGTCAACTCATTGCGCGAGCCAACTAATATTTTCAATAAACCTTCCACGCCCGTTACTGGGCCAGGGTTAAGGTCTACGTTTTCAATATTTACCTGCACATTACCTGCTTGCGTCCTGTTGGCATTATCTTTAATCTCTACAACCTCCAGCGTGTTGGCCAAGCGCAGCAAGGTTACATCATGAGTAGCTGAGCCGCCATTAGTTACTTTCTCCGAAAAAGTTTCAAACTCGTAACCTAAAGAAGTAATCTTAATCCAGGTTTTTTTGTCGGAAGGTATGGTGATGGTGTACACGCCATTAGTGTCGGTAAGTACGCCATTGTCGGTGCCGCTCTGCGTTACAGATACTTGGTATAAAGGAGTATTGGCTTCGTCAGTAACTTTGCCCGTAACTACTGCGGTTTGCGCGGTAGCGAAGATAGCGCTGCAGGTGCAGCTTATAAGCAATAATAAACGTGTTTTCAAAAGCATAATCTAGTTGCCAAAGAAAACGAAAAAAACGCAATTATATTGCAGAAAGATGCAAGGATTAAAAACCACCGTGTTGTGGTCTGTTAATTAATGGAAAATGAAAAGATATTTGTAAGCAGCTTAATTTTTAAAGACGGGAAAAACGAAATGATTATCTATTTCAGGTTGGTCCAATAATTTTTTGATGGTTCTTTTCTTGCGTATAATTTTATAGCGCTGAAGGTCTATAATCTCTACCAAATTAAGATAACAGGCAGAGGTGCGCACATGGCTGATGTAGTGCAATAAATAAATTGCAGACTGGTTGTTAATCGCTGAAATTTGCAGTGGGTATCGCTTCCATGTCCTTTCGCCTTTGAAATACATAGTCGTAATATTTTTTAAAATCAATAAACGTTTTTCTTATAGCTCTTGGGAGCTTTGTAATTTCTACTCAAATCATTGCAGTCGCAATTGCTGCGTGATGAAGCACAACTCTCTAAAATCATACCCAATGCTAATGCAAACAATAAAATAAATCCAACTTTCGAAATGCGCTTCATAAATTGCCCTGTATTTTTGATTCTTATTTTGTAAAGTTAATTAAATTTAATCATTGCCTGCACCATTAAAAATATTAATTGCACCCTTAGATTGGTGCCTAGGACATACTACCAGATGTTTGCCCATAATTCGTTATTTACAATCCTTAGGTCATCAAGTGATAGCGGCAGCAGAAGGCGCATCGGCTCAGTTGTTAATTGAGAATTTTCCTGCACTTACGGTTTTGCCTTTGTCTGGCTATCGTATACAATATAGTAAACGCAAAAGCATGTTTACGCTAAAGTTGTTGGGGCAAATACCTAAAATTTTGAAAGCTATAAAGCGCGAACATCAATGGCTGCAGGAGCAACAAGCCATTCATAAGTTTGATGCTATAATATCTGATAATCGCTATGGGCTTTATCATACGAGGGTTAAGAATGTGATACTGACCCATCAATTACAAATACAATCGGGCAGCGGTGCCTTTACTGATTATGTTTTACGAAAATTGCATTACAAACTGCTACAACGCTTCCATCAATGTTGGGTGGTGGATGTGGATGGAGATAATAACTTGTCTGGAAAATTAGCACATCCTTCAACTCTGCCGTATAATGCAAAATATATAGGCTTCTTATCTCAGTTTGATGCGCACACTAAAATTGATTCGTCATCTTCCATTGACCCTTATAACATACTTATTCTGTTGTCGGGGCCAGAGCCGATGCGTGGTCAATTAGAAACCATGCTGCTGCAACAAGTGCAAGAATTACCCGACATGAAATTTACGCTTGTGGCGGGAACCCCTTTAGGCACAGCAAAAAATGTTCCAGACAATGTTGTTTATCATACGCACCTTAATGCCCAAAGTTTGGCTGAAGCCTTGCAACAAGCTAATTTGGTAATATGCCGTAGCGGCTATTCTACCTTAATGGATTTGGTAGTGATGCGTAAACGAGCCTTGCTCATTCCCACTCCCGGACAAACAGAACAAGAATATCTGGCTCAATATTTAGCAGATAAAGAGTATTTTACTTTTAAGCAACAACATCAATTGTGTTTGAGCAAAGACTTACCTATGGCTTTGTCGCAAAGCTATAAGGAAATAGCCTTAGACAAAAGTGCAATGGAATTAGCTGTTTATAATTTGTTGCAGCAATTGGTTTAAAAGCTATTGGGTAAGATAAATAATGACAGGAAAATGGTCGCTGAAACCATCAATAAATCTATTGCCTGAAAAAGAACGATGCGGATTACCTTTCATCTTGCCAAAAGGATTTTGTAAAAATTTGGCATTGAATATTTCTTGACCTTGAAGTTGCCAACCTTTACCATTAGCCATTACCAAGCCTTTCGATACCATTATCTGGTCAAACATATCCCAATTGTTTTTGTATACAGCCGTACCAAAGCCTTGCTTATATAGTTTGGCAAACGGATTGAACAGTTCGGTATTTTGCATGTTCGTTTTCTCAGGTTTTGCCTGCAGACCTACTGATATACTTTGGTCAGTTGGATTATCATTAAAGTCGCCCATCACTATAATTTTTGCATTTTTATTTTTAGCTACAAGCTTGTCTATTATTTGTTTGTTGGCCGTCGCAGCATTCATTCTTTTCCAGTCGCTGTTGTTAGTGCCTTCTCTTCTCGATGGCCAATGATTGACCAAAACATGCACCGTGTCTTTTGCAAGAATGCCTGTAACATATAGCACATCGCGCGTTTGCTCTTTCTTAAATTCTGAATTGATATTAACCTTTATAGCCTTAGCTGTTATCAATTTGAAATATTTTGGCTGATATAAGAAACCAACATCAATACCTCTAGCATCAGGCGATTCGAAGTGTGCAATATTGTATTTGCGTTGCTTCAGTTCTGGTTCATTTACTAAATCAGTCAACACTTTTTTGTTCTCTACTTCGGCTACACCTATTAGTGCAGGGCCATCAGGCGTTTTGTCCAATGCTAACTGACTTATAGCGTAAGCCATGTTATGCAGTTTCTTTCTGTAAATTTTTTCGGTGTATTTGTTAGCACCGTTGGGTGTAAAATCTTCATCAAATTTCAAACGGTCATCAGCAGGGTCAAATAGGTTTTCCAAATTGTAAAAGGCCACAGCGCATATTTGCTTTTCTTCTTGTTGTGCCGCACAACCGCTGTGGGCAAATAGGAAAGTTGAAAGTATTATAAATTTTATAGCAATATTCATCACAGAAATTTGATGCAAAGCAAGGAAAAAGAATTAATAATACAGGCTTTTCAATTTGATAATAAACACATAACGACCGTGATAGCTGTGGCTTTACGTGGCGTCAATACTTTTGCCAATCGTACTATCTTTTATTGCGATGGTTACTGCTGGCTATTAGATGCTACTTTTGCAAGAGTTAATTTTACATAATGGAACAAACTTTTTCTTGCCGAGTAGAAGGAATGACTTGTGGTAATTGCGCATTAACCATTTCAAGGTTTTTGGAGAAAAAAGGAATGATAAATATTTCGGCTAACGCAGCTTCTGGTGAGGTGAACTTTACAACAACAAATGATATTGACGTTGAGAAAGTATATAGAGGTATAAATGAATTGGGCTATAAGGTAGTAACAGCCGAGGATGAAGCTGCGCATGAGCATCACCACCATTCAGGCATACAGCGGCTTTTGTTGATAAGCGCTTTGTTTACTGCTCCATTATTATTACACATGTTTGTGGGGCATGATAGTATGCTGAACAATCCCTGGTTGCAATTAATATTGTGCCTTCCTGTTTATGCTATTGGTGTGTATCACTTTGGTGTCAGTGCGTTTCGCTCATTGAAGAATGGTATTCCTAATATGGATGTACTGATAATAATGGGTGCTAGCGCGGCTTTCATCTATTCGGTTATCGGTATGCTTTTCTTTAGCGGTCAGGCGCATCAGTATCTATTTTTTGAAACGGCAGCTACCATTATCACCTTTGTGCTCGTTGGCAACTGGATAGAAGAACGTACTTCTAATGCCACTACATCTGCCATCAAAGCTTTGGCACAACTGCAACCTACCAGTGCAAGAGTAGTAATGGTAGACAGCATAGGGAAGGAATCGGTTATGGAAGTGGAAACAAAATTTATAAAACTTAATGATATAGTTTTAATAAATGATGGTGATAAAGTACCTGTGGATGGCTTGGTAATAAAGGGTTCGGGCGAAATAAACGAGAGTATGATTACGGGTGAAAGCTTGCCAGTGGTGAAAGAAATTGACAGTTCTGTGATAGGCGGTTCCGTAGTAGTGTCTGGGAATTTTAGGGTTAAAGCAACGGCCATTGGCGAGATGTCGGCTTTGGCGGAGATAATAAGATTGGTACAAAAAGCACAAGGCGCAAAGCCGCCCATGCAGAAACTGGCCGATAAGATAAGTGCCATATTTGTGCCCTTGGTATTGTTGATAGCTGTGCTAACATTTGTTATCAACTTCTGGTTAGTAGACATAGCCTTTGCCGATAGTATGATGCGTGCCATAGCGGTAGTAGTTATCGCTTGTCCATGCGCAATGGGCTTGGCCACGCCTGCCGCTGTGGCCGTGGGTTTGGGCCGCGCTGCACGTTTAGGTATTTTGGTAAAAGGTGGGCAAACATTAGAACGCTTCAAAGATATTAAGCAAATAGTATTTGATAAAACAGGCACTTTAACTACCGGCCAGCTTAAGATTAAATCGTTTGATACCAATGGTATTGAAGATGATGAATTGAAATCTGTAATTGTTAGTCTGGAGCATTTTTCTTCACATCCTATTGCTAAATCTATTCTGAAACAATGGTCAGGCGTTGGTACGGTAGACTTACAGGATGTAGTAGAAACAAAAGGTATGGGCATTAGCGCTAAAGATGCGGATGGTACTACTTGGCAATTAGGTTCCTTCAAATTGCTGGACAGTAGTGATGTGTCGCACAAAGCATACGATTTGAATTTATTAAAAAATGGTAATTGGGTAGCTGGTTTGTATATAGAAGATGAACTGAGAGCCGATACATTAAACACCTTGAAATCTTTACAGCAAGCAGGTTACAAGACTATAATGCTTAGCGGCGACCGTCAAGAAAAGGTTACACAACTCGCTCAGGCAATAGGAATAGATGAAGCCATAGCAGAGCAAACTCCAGCGCAGAAAATGGATTATCTTGAAAAGTTATTATTGACCGCACCTACGGTGATGGTAGGCGATGGTATCAACGATGCGCCTGCCTTGGCTAAAGCCGATATTGGTATATCGCTAAGCGATGCTACCAATGTAGCTATGCAGTCGGCTAATGTTATTTTATCCAATAACAAATTAAGTAATTTGCCTAAAGCCATTAAGCTTGGAAAGTTTACTTATCAAACCATCAAGCAAAATTTATTTTGGGCGTTCTTTTATAATGTGCTCGCTATTCCATTGGCGGCTATGGGCTATCTGTCGCCTATATGGGCAGCGGCGGTTATGGCTTTAAGCGATGTTATTTTGGTATTGAATTCCCTAAGATTGAATTATAGGAAAATTGATTAAGGCCCGTACATAAGGCAATGAACAAGTAGCGGGTGCGAGTGTTAGCTAGAGGAACTTATGTTATTTTTGTTCATCAAATATTATAGCAATAAGTCTACCTTTAATTATGAGTTTAACAATAAATGATAAAGCTAAGGCTACACAATTAAGAAAGCATAAAACACTAGCAACAGGACTGTTCTTGCTGATGGTAGTTGTGTATATCTTGATGACCTATCTTTCAAAATCAAATCCTGCACATTGGATTGGTTATATTAAAGCATTCTCAGAAGCTGCCATGGTAGGTGCTTTGGCCGATTGGTTTGCTGTTACTGCTTTGTTCCATCATCCTTTAGGTATTCCCATTCCTCATACCAATCTTATTGAGAAAAGTAAAAAATCTATAGGCGATAATCTAGGCAATTTTGTAGTGTCCAACTTTTTAACGGCACAAAATATTCGTCCTTATATTCTTAAGTTGTCTGTTTCCTCTTTCGTTGCCGACTGGTTAGGTAGTGAAAAAAATAAGAAGCTGGTTATTGAGGAAGTAACAAAGCTATTGAAGGATATTCTCAGAAAATTGGATGATGAAACTATTACTAAATTTATAGCCAGCAAAGGTGTAGCCTTGATTGATGAAGTGAAGCTGAATAAAGTTGTAGCTAGTGCTTTGCAGTATTTTGTAAGCCGTAATGAACATCAAAGTTTAATCACTAACCTGGCAGGAAAAATTAAAGAATACATCAGCCAAAACCAAATGATGGTGCAAGATAGGGTGAAGGAAGAGAGTTACTTTTTTGTGCCTAAATTTATTGACAATAAGCTAGCATCCAAGATTACCAATGGTTTGATTAAATATTTTGAAGAGATAGAGCTTGACCATAATCATAAAATTCGGGCAGAAATCAGTACTCAACTCGCGCAATTTGTAGAAGATATGCGCACGCTGCCTAAATGGGAACAAGAACTCAATAAACTCAAACAAGGTTTATTATCGGAAGAAAATATAGCCAAGTATGCCACAGATATCTGGCAATCGTTGAAGACTACGCTTACCGATGAACTATCTAATCCAGAGTCGGGTTTGGTAAAATATTTTACTAAAACAATAGACAACATGGCATTAAGCTTGAAGGAAGATGTGGTATTGCAAGAACGAATTGACAAATGGATAAGACTTACGCTATATAAATATATCCTACGCAACAAAGATAACGTGGGCATGCTCATCAGCAATACTGTGGGCAACTGGCAGGGTAGGGAGTTGAGTCAAAAACTAGAACTGGAAGTGGGCAAGGATTTACAGTTCATTCGCATAAACGGCACGCTGGTAGGCGGTTTGGTGGGTTTGCTGATTTATGCTATTACGCATTTATTGAGTTAATAGAGAATTTTGCCAAAAACAAAACAGACGTTGCATTTTGTGCAACGTCTGTTTGTTTACTCTAAAATATCAAAAACTATAAATGCGCACCATGGCATGATTTATATTTCTTACCACTACCACAAGGGCAAAGGTCGTTTCGGCCTATTTTAGGCTCTACCATCACTGGTTGACGCTTTATTGGTTCTTGCTGTTGTTGTTGTGTAGGTTCGTTATAATAATCATTTTCATCAGCCGCATAATCTTGACCTGCTGCATCTATTTGTGCTTTGTTGTCACGCATCTGACTCATGTCGGTACGTTGTTGCGGCATTTGTTGTGTAGCTTGCGGTGGCGCCTCTTGCATAGGGATACCAGCTCGATACAAGAACGAAATAATATGTTGGTTAACTTCAAGCAATACTCCTTTAAATAGGTTGAAGGCTTCGAACTTATAAATCAACAATGGGTCTTTCTGCTCGTAAGATGCCATTTGTACCGAGTGACGAAGGTCATCCATAGCACGTAAATGGTCTTTCCAAGTGTCGTCAATCATAGAAAGTGTAATGTTCTTTTCCAATGTTTCTACCACTGGTCTAGCTTCTCTAGCTACGGCATCTTTAAGATTTACATACAGTTGCATTCCTTTCACACCATCGGTAAATGGAATAACAATGTTTTCCACTCTGTCGCCTTGTTGTTCCAAAATTTGAGCAAACTGCGGTAAGATATGTTCACGCAAGCTGTCCATTTTACGTTGGTAAAAATCTTTAGCCTGGTGGTACAATTTATCACCAGCAGTATCCAGATTTTTCATATCCTCAATGGTCAATTCAGGCTCAATAGCTAAGTGTTTCACCACCTCTAACTTAAAGGCTTCAAAGTCGCCATCATAAGCCGATGCAAGGTTAGCACTTACGTCATACAAAGCATTGTCCAAATCGATAGTTAAACGCTCTCCAAACAAAGCATGACGACGACGTTTGTAAATTACATCACGTTGTGCATTCATTACATCATCATACTCTAGTAAGCGCTTACGAATACCAAAGTTATTTTCCTCTACTTTCTTTTGTGCTCTTTCAATAGACTTGGTAATCATGCTGTGCTGCAATACCTCACCTTCTTTATGACCCATTCTATCCATCATTGAAGCTATACGCTCCGAGCCGAATAGACGCATCAAATCATCTTCTAATGAAACAAAGAATTGTGAAGTACCTGGGTCACCTTGACGACCAGCACGACCACGCAACTGCCTGTCTACACGACGACTTTCATGACGCTCTGTACCAATAATAGCCAAACCACCAGATTCTTTAACACCCTCGCCCAGCTTGATATCCGTACCACGACCGGCCATATTGGTAGCAATAGTAACAGCACCTGCAAGACCCGCTTCTGCTACTACTTGTGCCTCACGCGAGTGTTGTTTAGCGTTCAATACATTGTGTGGAATTTTCTTTTGCTGCAACATACGGCCCAGCAATTCAGAAACCTCAACCGATGTAGTACCCACCAATACCGGACGGCCTACTGCACGCAATGCTTCAATTTCATCTATTACAGCCTTATACTTTTCACGCTTAGTTTTATATACCAAATCCTGGCGGTCATTACGCGAAATCGTAACATTAGTCGGGATAGTTACTACATCCAATTTGTAGATAGACCAGAACTCACCAGCTTCTGTTTCGGCAGTACCCGTCATACCGCAAAGCTTGTGGTACATACGGAAATAGTTTTGCAAAGTAACGGTAGCAAAAGTTTGTGTAGCTGCTTCTACAGTTACATTTTCTTTCGCTTCAATAGCTTGGTGCAAACCGTCGCTATACCTACGGCCTTCCATTATACGGCCTGTTTGCTCATCTACAATTTTTACTTTTTCATCCATCACCACATACTCCACATCTTTTTCAAATAGGGTATAGGCTTTCAACAATTGTTGTACAGAGTGAATCCTGTCTGCCTTCGCAGCATACTCTTGCAGGATAGCATCTTTGCGTTGCAATTTCACATCATCTTCATCGCTTGAGTTTTCAATAGCAGCAAGACCAGTACTGATGTCGGGAAGAATAAAGAAGTTAGGGTCTTCGCCAGAACCTGTAATTAGCGCAAGACCTTTTTCTGTTAAGTCAACACTGTTTTGCTTTTCGTCAATGTAGAAATACAATTCTTCATTCACTTTAGGCATGTGGCGTTGTTGCTCACCTATAAAGTGGTTCTCCGATTTTTGAAGAATTTGTTTGTTACCTTCTTCACTCAAATATTTAATGATAGCTGAGTTTTTAGGCAAACCACGGTAAGCACGATACAATTGTAAACCACCATTATCCTTATCTGTCTTGCCATCAGCAATCAATTTCTTTGCTTCGGTCAAGGCTTGGTTTACTACTTTTCTTTGGGCTTCCAACAATTTTTCAATTCTTGGTTTCAAGATGTGAAACTGTTGCTCATCGCCCTTTGGCACTGGTCCAGATATGATTAGTGGCGTACGCGCATCATCAATCAATACACTATCCACCTCATCCACCATAGCAAAGTGATGCTTACGTTGCACCATTTCCTCTGGGCTATGCACCATGTTGTCACGTAGGTAATCAAAACCAAATTCGTTATTGGTACCGTAAGTAAGGTCGGCCAAATAAGCTTTACGACGTTGCGGAGAGTTGGGTTGGTGCTTATCAATACAATCTACAGTAAGACCTAGCCACTCAAATATAGGGCCGTTCCATTCCTGGTCACGACGAGCTAGGTAATCATTCACTGTTACGATGTGTACGCCTTGTCCTGCAAGGGCATTAAGGTAAGCGGGTAGGGTAGAAACCAATGTTTTACCTTCACCTGTTGCCATCTCGGCAATTTTACCAGAGTGCAATACCGAACCACCTATCAACTGTACATCGTAATGCACCATGTTCCATTTCACGTCTACACCCGCAGCTGTCCAGTAATTGTTGTGTATTACTTGGTCACCTTCTATGCGCAAATAATTTCTACTAGCTGCTAATTCTTTATCAAGCTCGGTAGCCGTAGACACCACTTCTTCGCTTTCTTTAAAACGGCGAGATGTTTCTTTAATTACTGCAAAAGCTTCGGGCATAATTTGCTCCAACACTTCTTCCAATTGCTCATTACGCTTTTTGGCTAATTTATCTGCCTCATCGTAAATAGCTTCTCTCTGATGCAATTCTAATTCTGGATGGTCTTCGGCTTCCGCTTTTTTAGCTGCGATGGATGCGTCAATGTCTGCTAAATGCGCTGCTATACGTTGACGAAATTCAACTGTTTTGTTACGCAATTCATCATTCGAAATGCTGGCGTAGCTTTCAAAATGATTATTGATTTCTTTAATTACTGGTAGTATTTTCTTTACATCTTTTTCAGACTTGTTACCACCAAATATTTTGGATATAAAACCTAACATGATTTTTCTTTTGATTTTTTTAAAAAATAGAAATAAGTATGTGATAATAGCGGAGCCATTATCATGAGAATATTGATTGAACAATAATTCTAAATTCTTAAAATTCTATTTTTATTGGCAATACCTACTCTTTTGTCGAAAGTGGCTAGCGGGAAGGAGGAATTGTCAGTCTCTGCTGGGGTGTGTAGTGCTATTTTGCCATAGTCGTCACACTTGCTGGCAAATATTTCTGCCGAAACTTGACCCTTATAATCTTTATCAATAACCAAGAACACTTTTAAAGTGCCCAACTGGTCTACAGCTAATTTAAATCGTCCGGCTTTCAGCCCTTTATCTTTAAGAATTTTTGCAAGTTCGAAACGATAATCGAGGCTGCCAAGGCCTTCAAGGCAAATATCAAACAGTTCTTCGCCATGGCTTAGTCCTATTTCGCCTACTGAAATGGTGTTTCCCTTAAGCGAAGCAGCCTTTACTTGGTTACACGAAGTAACCGTAGCCAATGTGGTGATGGCTACTAAAAAAGTAAAGTAAGAAGTCCGTTTTATATTCATAAAGGAAAGGCAAAGCCTGCTAGCAATACTGAATCAAATTTCGTGCAGAAATTGCTTCAACTGCCATATAGGCATTACAAGCGGCAAAGGTAGGAAAAATAAAAAAGGAAATGGAAGGTGCTAATGTCAACAATTGGTCAATAAATTGAAGGCTTATTTTAAAAAAAAGCATTACGGCTTTACAACTCTAAAACCTTGATTGCTAAACGAGGCTCTACGATGCACCCTGCCAATATCTACAGAGTTATAAAAGTTGCAAGCGTTTTTGCTGCACCACCAGGAGCCACCTCGCGCATGAACAATATTCTTTTTGCCTTTGCTGTTGGCTAATTTGCCTTCACAAAATTCAAACACATTACCGTACATGTCATAAAGCCCTAATTGATTGGGCTTGAAACTAGCTACTGGTGCGGTATACATAAAGCCGTCGCTGCTATCGGCTTCTAAATGGTTACGACCATGCCAAATATTAGCATAGTCTACAATTGCTGTTTTGTCATCGCCCCAAAAATAAGTGTCTTTTGACTGGGCACGTGATGCAATTTCCCATTCGTCAAGCGACGGCAACCGAACCTTAGCCCAAGCGCAATAAGCTAGCGCATCCTGGTAACTTATTGTAGTAACGGGGTGATTCATTTTATGCTCAATGCCACCATTTGCAATGCCATTGGGAAATCGCCAATAGGCCGTGCTATCCTCTTTCCATCTAAATTCTTCAAGACCAGGCTCAAACACCATTGCATTCTTTAGTTTTTCTGCATCGGTAATGTAGCCTGTGGTATTTACAAATTGCTCAAATAGCGCATTCGTCAATTCTGTTGTAGCAATAGCGAAAGAGTCAATTTTGACCTTACGCAAAGGATTTAACTGATGATTTTTTTGACCGATGGTGTAGGTGCCGGCAGGGATGGTGCTGAAGGGTTGGGCGTGTTGAGCGTTAGCGCAACAAGTGGATGCAGCGCAACAAATAAGCGGTAATGAAAAATGTATTGCCATATATGTATTTTTTCAAGAAATCATCCCAACTGTAGAGACAAGGCACGCCTTGTCTAACTACCTAATAGATTTCAATCGAATTTAATTTAAGACAAG
>Ga0256901_1000834_pt1 | contig 16366 bp, 12 predicted proteins | sample MC6MC0689MT_FD_190200 | JGI IMG/M metagenome (GOLD analysis project Ga0256901, IMG submission 190200) | Metatranscriptome of enriched soil aggregate microbial communities from Iowa State University, Ames, United States - MC6-MC0689-MT... | ecosystem: Environmental > Terrestrial > Soil >... | reverse complement strand
GGTGAAATTGGTAGACACGCTAGACTTAGGATCTAGTGCTGCGAGGCATGGGGGTTCGAGTCCCTCCACCCGCACTAAAAACCCCGCAATAGCGGGGTTTTTTATTTGAGTTTAATGTTCATTTTAGCACAATAAAAACAAAAAAACTAACAACAACATGGCAACGGTAACTCGCGAACCTATAGGCAAACTTCATGATAGAATTTTGGTTAAAATTACCAAAGATGATTATTTGCCTTCATTCGAAACAGCCCTAAAAAAATACAGTAAAACAGCTAACGTTCCTGGTTTCCGTAAGGGCAATGTGCCTGCAGGTATGGTTAAGAAAATGTATGGCCAATCTGCATTTGTGGATGAAGTGCTACGCACGGCTAACCGTGAATTAGAAACCTATTTAAAAACAGAAAAGCCTGCCATTTTTGCCCAGCCTTTGGCTATGGAGTATGGCAGCCTGGTATTGGATATGAACCAACCTGCTGATTTCGATTTTGCATTCGAAATTGGTTTGAAACCTGAGTTTGACGTAGATCTTGCCAGCAAAAAAGGCAAGATTACTAAATATACAATTGCTGTAACCGATGAAATGGTAGATGCAGAGATTGACAATATCAGCCGTAGAGCGGGTAAAGTTGAAAATCCTGAGGCATTTGAAAACGATACGGATATTGTATATGCTACTTATCAAGCTTGCGATAAATTAGGCAATATAACTGAAGGCACTGAGCCAACTGAAGATGTAGTAACCTTGGAGCAAATGCCTAAAACATTAGGTGAGCAACTAAGAACTAAAAAGCCGGGCGATAGCATATTGTTCAAGCCTTCTGAAGTTTGTACTGCTGAAGAACTTCCTGTATTTATGAAGAGCGCTTTACGCAAAGAAGCTACTGATATGGAAGCGGCTGATAGCAATTATCAACTTACGCTTACCAAAATTGGAGTATTAGTTCCACGCGAGCTTAACGAAGAATTTTTCGCTGAAGCTTTCCCTGGTGCTGAAATTAAAGATACCGCAACTTTTAAAGCTAGAATTAAAGAAGAAATTGAAAAGCAATTAGCTCAAGTAAGTAACGAGCGATTGCAAAATGATATTTTTGAAACCTTGGTGCACGAAACACAAATTGAATTGCCTGAAGCTTTCTTGAAAGCCTGGTTGCAAAGAGGTGGAGAAAAGCAAAAAACAGACGAAGAAGTTGCTAACGAATATCCAACTATGGATCATCAAATTCGTTGGACCCTTATCTCTGACAAATTGATTACTGATAACGAAATTAAAGTTTCGTATGAAGAAGTTATTGCTGATATCAAAACTAAGGTAATGGCTTACTTTGGTATGAAAAACGAAGATGACGCGCCTTGGATGGAAACTTATTTGGAGAAAATGACCAAAGAAGAAAAGACAATGGACGAAACCTATCGCAATTTATTGTTCGGAAAATTGTTTGCAAAACTAGAAAAGGATATTGATGTGGCAGAAAAGCAAGTAACGCAAGAAGAGTTTGCTGCTATACAGCCAGCACATCACCATCATCACTAAACTAGTTGATACATAAATTGATGTAAAATGCCGGAGCTTAAAGTTCCGGCATTTTACATTAGTTTGTATCCATTGCTGAAGCAGCTGAAAAATAAAAAAATTAAGCTTTTTCTTGGTGTTTCAAATATTTTTGTATCTTAACACCCAATTTCTACACAACAAATTCAAAATATAAGTAAAATATATACATTAGCCTTATGAAAAATTGGAAATCTATACTAATTACCATTTTTAGCTTTTTTGCCGTTGCTGGCATGGTCACCGTTAGTTCTTGCGAAAAAGACCCATGTATGGAGTTGAACTGCGCAAACAATGGCAATTGTACCGATGGTTATTGCCAATGCCCAACAGGTTTTGAAGGTGCTGAATGTGATATTACAGCAGCAAGTAGGTTTGTAGGCAAATACGCGGGCTCTGTTCGTTGCGGCAATTTCCCCATTCAATTGGATACAGTTGTTATAGAACTTAAAGAAGCTCCAAATAAGATCACTTTAAAGTTAGGAACCGGAAATACTGCTTTGCTTGGCTTTACTGGAGAGGCACGTACTCCCGAAACTCATTTTGAGACTTTAGATGACGAGTTCCAAACCGTTCATGCTTATATTACGGTAGATGGTGGATTATTGGCCTTGTATTTGGAAACAATTACAAAACCATTATCTAGCAACAATCGTCAAATTTGCCGTTTCTCTGGTATCAGAATATCAAACTAAATATTTATAGATTTAACTTATCTGGGCTGCTATCCTACCGATAGCGGCCTTTCTTATTTTATACCTATTTTTGCTTAGTTTTAAAATAAAGCTATACTGCTATGAAGGATATTAATGTAAAAGATCTTGGCAAAATTGAATACGGAACTGCTTGGGAGCTTCAGGAACAGTGCATGAAAGAAGGTCTGGACATCAAATCTGAAAGATTTAAGGATAGTAGCTATTTGCAAGAAACGCCAATTGCGCACCACTTGTTACTTTGTCAACATCCGCACGTATATACCTTAGGTAAAAGTGGCGTTATCGAAAATTTGCTAATTAACGACCAGCGCATGAAAGACTTGGAAGTTACTTTTTACAAAACTAATAGAGGTGGCGATATTACCTACCATGGGCCGGGGCAAATGGTAGCTTATCCGGTGCTGGATTTGGAGCAATTTTATACAGATCTAGGTAAATACATGCGTGCTTTAGAAGAAGCCATAATACTAACTCTGCAAGATTATGGAATAATCTCTGGAAGGCTGGAAGGCTCTACTGGCGTATGGCTGGACGCCGATGTACCAGGTAAAGCAAGAAAAATATGTGCCATGGGCGTTCGCAGCAGCCGCTGGATGACCATGCACGGCTTGGCATTAAACGTAAATACAGATCTTCAATTTTTCAATTACATAGTGCCTTGTGGTATTGTAGACAAAGGTGTAACCAGTATGGCCAAAGAATTGGGCAGGGTTGTGGATGAAGAAGAAGTAAAGCAAAAATTTATTCAGAAATTTGCTGAGGTATTTGAAGTAAATATAATAATGGAGCAGGAACAGCAATTGTCGTAATTTCAATAATAGCACAAGAGGCGGAACAGATGAATGTTTCGCCTCTTGAAATATGCCTAATCTGCACTTTTAGTCTTTTACTGATTCTTTTTTCTTAGGTTTAGTCAAAATCACAAAATCCGCAATATCTTTATATTGTTCCCAATTGGGAGCCATAAAATCATCCGCAGCGAAGCAACTAATTGTAATTACTTGTTTCTTATAATCTTTCATTAAACGCTCTGTAAGTCCACTATGGTAGTCGCTATGAAAACGTCCAACCATCATAAACGCCACAGCATTTTTATTAGCCTTCATGGCTTTGGCAATAGACCAAGACATCGTAGCATCCCAAAAGTTTTGCGATTGATATAGATTCATACCAGGAGTGCTGTGCCCACCCATTGCTTCTAAAAATCGATCGAAATATTTACCCGTCATGGTATCAATAGGCAATGGCGCAATAAAATTCTTACGTACATTCTTATTTAAATCATTTAAAGCCAATAAACCTTTTCTTGTTACGATATTGGTATAACGAGATGGTGCATTAGCAGCAAGTACTTGCAGTTTATTTTTCTTAGCAAATTCTACAGCGGGCTTGTAGTCTGTTTTGTAAGTATCCCATGCCCTACTCTCTTTTATAAAGTTCTTTTCGCTTATTTGGTCAGCCAAATACTCATCTACAATATATTGCACGTCACGGTGAAACATCTCCATGGCTAAAATTACCTTTTCACCAAAACGCTCATGCAGTTGCTCAAAAATTTTTGCCTCCAACAAATGTCCTATGGAATCGTCATGCTGCTCTCCAAAAATTAAAGATTGGCCTTCGTTGACAGAAGATACCATTTGTTGCAAGCTCACTTCTTTATTGGCTTTGGAACTATATAATTTATAATTGGTACCCAATTGTTGTGCAGCAATAGTATAAGAACCGAATAGAAGAACCAGGATAAAAATTGAGTAACGCATATTTATTTTAGATTTTGGATGGCAAAGTTAAATTAATGAATCTAATAAAAAGGGTAAGCACTTGTGCAAGTGCTTACCCTTTTCTAAATCAAATTCTAATCTTATTTTATTTTAATTTCAAGTCCATCTCAACTCTACGGTTTTGAGCACGTCCTTGAACTGTTTTGTTACTGGCTTTCGGATTAGCATCACCATGTCCGTCAGTAATAATACGTCCTTCATCTATACCTTTGGTAACGAAGTAGGATTTAACAGCCGCAGCTCTTTGTTTAGACAACTCAAGATTCTTTTCTGGCTTACCCACATTATCAGTATAACCATCAATTGTCATGTTGTAGTCTGGATATTCTACCAAAATTGCTACAACTTCATCCAACAATTTGTGAGATGTTTTCTTTATTACCGCTTTACCAGTTTCAAATTGTATAGCCGTAGCTGCAAAAGATAGACGTTTTTTAACCTCTTCTCTTACTTCAGGACAACCGTTGTTACTTACAGGGCCTGGAACGGTAGGACATTTATCCATTTCATCATTTACACCATCACCATCGCTATCTGGCACAGGACAACCTTTATATTTTGCTGTACCTTTTTCGTTGATACACTCATCCTCTTCATCATTAATACCATCACCATCAGTATCAGGTATAGGACAACCACCATATTTGGCAGAACCAGCTACTGTAGGGCATTTATCATCTTTGTCTGGCACTCCATCACCATCTGTATCCGGGCAGCCGTTAAATGCAGCAATACCAGCAACAGTTGGACATTCATCTGTTGCATCAGGTGTACCATCACCATCAGTATCCAATGGAACAGGTGGTGCTGCTGGTTCTTTTTTCTTACCTGGTTTAATTGGTGCTGCTATGCCGAAAGAATAAAATGTATTATTATCCAATTTATCTTCCTGGAAACTGAATCGATAATTTCCTTGTAAGAACAAATAAGTTTCACTAAACAAATTCACTTGTAAACCCAAACCTATTGGTGCATAAGGCACAAACGCTCCACTATAGCGGCCTACACCCACACCAGCAGAAATAAAAGGATTCAACAAATGATCATCACTTAAAGCGCGAAGGTGCAAAGATCCTTCTAGTTCACTTATAAGTTTTATCTCTGGTGAAGCATTAAGTTTGTTGTAATCACTAAACAGACCATTATATCGAATGGAAAGATCTAGATTTTTAGACAAGCCCTTCCAATACATGGCAGAAGCACCCATATTTACTTTACCTACTTGTGGTAAAGATGCTGAATAGTCTGTTAAGTTAACGCCGAATCCTATAAGTGAACCTTTAACCTGAGAATTAAAACGTTCTTCTGTGTCTTGAGCCATTGCTAAACTGCTAAAAGCAGTCATAAACATAAATGCTGAAGTAAATTTTCTAAAATTCATAAATATTGATTTTGGTTTTAGATGCGTGAAATCACTATTTTAATACTATCAATAATCGTGCCAAAAAACATAATCTAGAGATAAATTCAGAAATAAAAATAAATAAATTACTAACTAGGTGAAAATAAGTAAATTAAAAGTATAATAGCAGAAATATATCAACTACCATTCAATACTAATACAATGAATCTATGAGGCTTACATTGATATGGCGCAATGGCAAATAAAAAGGGAGCGAAAAATCGCTCCCTTTTCTATAATATATTAATGTTGCTCCTCTTCTCCCGGTTTTAAAGGTATATGCTGAGGGATAAAATCATTTCCGTTACCATCATCTTTGTAATCATAAGGCCAACGGTGTACTTCAGGAATTGGACCTTCCCAGTTACCATGACCAGGATGAATAGGTGTAGTCCACTCTAATGTAGTTGCACCCCAAGGGTTTGGCGAAGTTACTTTACGTCCTTTAAATATGCTCATGAAGAAGTTGAATACAAACAACAACTGCGTAAAGAATACAATTATAACCACTACACTGATGAAGGCATTCAAAGAATCAAATTGTTTGAAAGATTCCCAAGCGCTGTAATCGTAGTAACGACGTGGCATACCTGCAAAACCTTCGTAGTGCATAGGCCAGAAAATCAAATAAGCACCAGCTAAAGTCACAAAGAAGTGGATGTAACCTAAAGTGTTATTCATAAAGCGACCAAACATTTTAGGGAACCAGTGATAAATACCCGCAAACATCCCGAAGAAGGCGCTCACACCCATTACTAAGTGGAAGTGGGCAATTACAAAATAAGTATCATGCAAGTGAATATCCAAAGCTGAGTTACCTAAGAAGATACCTGTTAAACCACCAGAGATGAACAGAGACACAAAACCCAGGGCAAACATCATACCTACAGTAAATTTCAAATTACCTCTCCAGATTGTAGTCAACCAGTTGAATACTTTGATAGCAGAAGGAATTGCAATTAAAAGTGTAAGTAATACGAATATACTTCCCAGGAACGGACTCATACCTGTTACGAACATATGGTGCGCCCAAACGATAAAGGCCAAACCAGTAATACCTGTCAAAGAAATAATCATCGCTAAATAACCGAAAATAGGCTTACGGCTATTCGTGGATAGAATTTCTGAGGCCATACCCATACCTGGCAACATTACAATGTATACCTCTGGGTGACCTAAGAACCAGAACAAATGTTGATAAAGAATAGCAGAACCACCAATGTGTGATAAGGCCTTTCCACCAATAAAGATTTCCGAAAGATAGAAACTTGTTCCAAAATGACGGTCGAATATCAATAATACGAAACCTGAAAGCAATACAGGGAATGATAATACACCAAGAACAGCGGTAAAGAACAAAGCCCAAATTGTCAACGGAAGACGGGTCATTTTCATACCCTTAGTACGCATGTTCAAAATTGTACTGATATAGTTCAAACCTGCTAATAATTGAGAAACCACAAACAATGCCATAGCTATCAACCACAAATCCATACCGATACCAGAACCGATGGATGCTTCTTTCAGTGCACTTAATGGTGGATAAGTTGTCCAACCACCAGCAGCAGGGCCTGTTTGCACAAACAAAGATGCAAACATTACTATGCTAGAGATAAAGAAGAACCAATAAGAAAGCATATTCATGAAAGGCGAGGCCATATCACGAGCACCTATCTGTAAAGGAATAAGGAAGTTGCTGAACGTACCACTCAAACCTGCGGTCAATACAAAGAATACCAAAATGGTACCATGCATGGTTACAAGAGCGTAATAAAATTCAGGTGTTAATTTACCACCTTTAGCCCAATGTCCTAAGAACTTTTCCATGATAGGGAAAGTATCTTCAGGGAAACCTAATTGTAAACGGAAGAATACAGAAAATAAAGCACCAATTATAGCCCAAATGATACCTGTAATAAGGTATTGTTTAGCAATAACTTTGTGGTCCATACTGAAAATCCACTTCATAATGAAGTGCTGCTCATGGTGTTCGTGGGCGTGTGCATGTGCATGTCCGTGTGCATCCAAGTGAGCGTGCGCATCATGCGCGTTTCCGATTGTTGCTTCGTTACTCATTTTATTTTTATATTTCCGACCCTTTTGGCTAAAAGGGGCAATCATTTTGTAAAAGAAATAATCAAATATCCACCTAGAATAAACCTAGTATTAATTAATGGTTTTCAAGTCTGTTGTTCCGCCAGCTGCTCCGGTTGTATCGGTAGCTGCAGGTGCTGGAGCCGCCTCTGTTGAAGCTTCCGGAGCAGGCGCAGTTGCCTTTTGAACATTTGCATAGTATGCAGGTTGATCAGCTAACCATTTATCAAACTCAGCTTTTGTTTCCACAACTACTGTACCTCTCATAGAGTAGTGACCTTTACCACACATTTGATCACAAGAAATCTCATAAACAAAGTTAGGATTACTGGTTTTCTTCTTCATCTCCGTAGTGGTAAACTTAGGTGTAAACCAAAACGTAGTAGTCAAACCTGGCACAGCATCCATCTTCATACGGAAGTGTGGCAAACCAACATCATGTATTACATCACGAGAATTAATAACCAATTGAACGTTCTGCATTTTGACGATGTGCATTTCACCGTTTTCGATAATGATATCATCTTTAGCAGCAGGATCATTCCAATCAAGACCTAATACGTTGTTTGCATCATTGATTAATTTGAAATCAGTTTTACCTAAAATTCCATCAGGACCAGGGTAACGTATAATCCAGTTGAATTGTTTACCCATCACTTGCACCACCATAGAACCTTCTGGCGCTTTATCCGTCATGCTAAACCAGTTTTTCAATCCAATCACAACCAATACCACAAGTACCAAGGCAGGAATTGTAGTCCATAAAACCTCCAACTTATTATTATGAGAATAGAAGTAAGCTTTTCTGGTTTCTGTAGATTGATATTTGAAAATGAATACAAAAAGTAACAATTGCGTTACAAAGAATACGATACCTGTTACTACTAAGGTAACCAACAACATAGAGTCGTAATTATCACCTTGGGTAGAAGCAGATTCTGGTAACATTTTGTCTATCAAATCGACATGGCATTGATAAATACCAAACAATCCAAGAACAAAAAAAGCAACCATTAACCAAGCCATTAAACGGTTGGTTTGCGCATGAACCTTTTCTTCGCCACGTAATATGGTCGCTAATTCGCTGGCTTTTGCAATCTGATAAATAACTATAAAAACCAGAACAACTAAGGCGGTAACAATTAATCCCGACATTGCTTATTTTATTTTATGAACGCTAACCTTTTCAGGCTAATAATAATTTAAATATAGAGTCAATTCTGCTGGTAACACAGCTTAGCTGACGTGAATCAAAGTTTCCTTTAAGAATGGATTATTTACTGGAACAAGATTTGCTTTTGATAATGTTCTAGTTACAGCCAAAATTAAGATACCGATAAATGCACATGGAACGCCCAATTCGTACCAGCTAAGATGCCAATTAGCTTGAAGTGGTCCAGGCATAGTCATTAGGTAAAAATCAATCCAGTGACCAAAAATAATTGCCATCGCCATAAATATAATGGTAAAGTAATTACGCTTACTAGGACGTGCCATCAATATCAATACTGGAACTAAGAAATTCAAAATAAGGTTAGCCCAGAAGAACATACTGTAAGGACCTTGCATACGTATTTTGAAATAAGTAGTTTCTTCCGGAATGTTAGCGTACCAAATCAACATGAATTGCGCAAACCATAAGTAAGTCCAGAAAATACTAAACGCAAACATGAATTTACCTAAATCGTGTATGTGTTCTTTATTTACAAATTCAAGGTTACCTCTGTTCTTAAGGAATACGGTGAATAATAATATCAATGACATACCACTCACAAACGAACTTGCGAAAACGTACCAGCTAAACAAAGTAGAATACCAGTGCGCATCAATACTCATAATCCAAAACCAAGGTGTAGTGCTCATCATCGTCAATGCATACACAAATAAGAATGCACCACTCATAGCCACCATTTTCCAGTAAATTTTTGTGCTATTCTTTGGAGCCGTTTCTTGAGCAATAGACATGGCACGGAATTTACGACCAAACCAAGACCAAGCTGCAATAGTAGCAATGGTAAAACCAGCAAACATACCTTTATTCAAAAATGCAGATTTACCTTCAAGAATTTTATCTCCTTCTGGATGAACCCAATGGAAAATAGGATTATGGTCGCCAAGGCCAAAAACTATGGTAAATAGTACTACCAACGCAATGACACCAAATATCCAAACGTTAGCACCAATAGATTCTGGTACTCTACGATAAGCCACTATCCATCCACCTTGTGCCAAACCAGCAGCAGCCTGAATGAAAATAGAAGCAGTAGTAATAAACAAGAAGAAGACACTATTTTGTAATAATACAATCCAAAAGCGTGCCTGGTCGTGTTCTGTTCCGCGTAGTAATGCGATGGCTCCAATAACTACAGTTAAGATACCTATCAAAAGAAAGGCAATACCTGTAGACTTTAAGCGGGAAGGCACTTCAAAACGTTCCGTAATCATAATTTTAATCCTTAAAGGAGCATTTTTAAATAAAACGTAATTATTATCATTTGCAATAAGCTAGCTCGCTTACTGTAACTAAATTTATTTCTTGGCAAGGGTAGTATCTTTCACACTACCTGCTGACATATTCACATTTGATGTATCTGCACCGCCGCCTGAAGGAGTACCTTCACCCATAGTAAATGCTGCACCACCATTCTTAGATTGTACTTGCTTAATGTAAGCCACTACAGCCCAACGTTGGTGAACATCTAGTTGTGATGCATAAGAACCCATCATGTTTTTACCATAAACAATAGCGTAATACATTTTACCTGGTGTCATGGTCAGATAAGCAGCACCACTTTTTAAGTTTGCTGGCATTGAAGCGAACTTACCACTTGTATACAAAGGTCCTTCACCATTTAAATCTGTACCATGGCAAATACCGCAGTAAATATTGTATAGGCGCTTACCTTCTTCCAAATTCTTTTCAGAAAATTTGTAAGGAGACTGCATAGCACTGTAAGTTACAGAATCAGCTTCTGTAAGATGGTCGGGCAATGCATGGCCTCTAGCTACCGTACCTGTTACAGGCAATTGGCTCACCATACTATCGCGCGTCACACCATTGTTGCGCGTATATGCATCGTAAGCTTGCGAATAAGTCATATCCGGAGCATACGTCTTACCTGGGTTACGACGAGTACCACCGCTATTACAGGCTGTTGCCAATGCCGCACCGGCTACCACTAATGTTACTAAATATTTTTTCTTCATTGTCAATATATTCAATAATAGGATAAACCCATTAGAAAAACATTAATTAAGCCATTTGTTTTTGATACGCTTCCTCTTTATGCCACCAACCGTACCACCAGCCTTCTTCAGCTACTTGCACATTAGTTTCTAAAGAACCCGTAGATTTCAAGAAATCAACTATTTCACCTTCTGTGGAAGGATCTGTAATTTCCATAACGATTACAAAATAATCATCGGTTTGACGCGGGTGAAAAACGTGCTTTTTTACACCTGGCATAATTTGATTCAGGTAGCAATATGTAAGTACCATACCTACTGCCGCAAACAATACCGTCAACTCAAAAGTGATTGGGATAAAAGCTGGCAAAGCAAAGAATGGTTTACCACCATAGTTAATAGACCAATCTTTAGTAAAAATCCAACTCATAAAGCCTAGCGCTGTTGCTGTACCGGTAATACCGTAGCAAAAGCCAGCAATGTGTAAGTCAGTTTCCTTTTGCCCTAACGCAACGTCTAAGCCGTGCACTGGGAAAGGTGTATAAACATCATGCAATTTGTAACCGCTTTGACGTACTTTATCTACAGCGGGAAATAATACCGCCTCATCGTCGTAACAAGCTACTGCAAATTTTTTTATAGCCATTTTCTGTTTAATTAGCTTATGTGCTAATTAGCTAATCAGCTAATTAGTAAATTATCAAATTAATTAATGAGCGTGTTCTGCTGCGTGTACAAATTCTTCTACTGATTTCTCTTCCAAATGCGCCATTTCACGTTTGTAATTATCTCCAGAAGTTTTCAAGGTAAACTTGATCTCAGCGATAGCTACTACCGGGAAATATTTAGCAAATAAGAAGAAGCAAGTAAAGAACAAACCAAATGTACCGATGTAGAATCCAATTTCCGTCCAGGTTGGGCTATAATAAGTCCAGCTAGATGGTAGATAGTCGCGATACAAAGTGGTAACGATAATTACAAAACGCTCGAACCACATACCAATGTTTACAACTATAGAAAGAATAAAAGTAAACACAATATTACGACGTAGTTTTTTGAACCAGAAGAACTGAGGTGATACCACGTTACAAGCCATCATAGCCCAATAACTCCACCAATATGGTCCTAGTACACGCCATTTGAACGCTGCTTGTTCATAAATAACCTGGCTATACCATGCCATGAACAACTCCGTAAGATAAGCAACACCCACGATAGAACCCGTTAATACTATTACTTTATTCATCGCTTCGATGTGTCCTAAAGTAATGTAATCTTCTAATCTGAAAATTTTACGAACTAAAACCAATAGTGTATTTACCATCGCAAAACCAGAGAATACCGCACCCGCAACGAAGTAAGGAGGGAAGATGGTAGCGTGCCAACCAGGAATAACCGATGTAGCAAAGTCAAATGATACGATTGTGTGTACAGAAAGTACCAATGGTGTAGACAAACCTGCAAGTACCAGAGACAAAGCCTCAAAACGTTGCCAGTTTTTAGCTGTACCCGTCCAACCGAAAGATGCTAGACCGTATAATTTTTTGCGTAATTTAGTTTTTGCTCTATCACGAATGGTAGCGAAATCGGGAACCAGACCTGCATACCAGAATAATAAAGATACCGTGAAGTAAGTAGAGATGGCGAATACGTCCCAAAGCAAAGCTGAGTTGAAGTTAGGCCATAAAGCACCACGGCTATTAGGTAAAGGCAATACATAAAACGCGTTCCAAACACGACCCATGTGGAAGATAGGGAACTGACCTGCGCACATTACGGCAAAAATCGTCATCGCTTCCGCTGCACGGTTTACACCAGTACGCCAGCCTTGACGGAAAAGTAAAAGGATTGCAGAGATAAGTGTACCTGCGTGACCAATACCTACCCACCATACGAAGTTGGTAATATCCCAACCCCAACCAACGGTACGGTTGATACCCCAAGTACCAATACCCCAATAAACTTCCCAGAATACAGAGAAAGCACCAAAGCCCAACAACAGTAATGAGAAAACAAATCCCATGTACCAAAGTCTAGTAGGCTTTTGTTCTATCGGGCGGCAGATATCCTCAGTAACTTGAGCATATGTCTTATTGCCGTTGATTAATGGCTCCCGAACAGACGATTCGTATTTAAGATGCATAATGATAAATTGTTGAACTTTTTTGTCTTGAAAAAACGCCGTAATGCTATTTTATCAACCCTTTAATTCAATTTTTCGTTCGTAAATTTTTGTTAGTCTATATTCTTAGAGAAACCTCAGTTTCTGATAATCTTACTATATGTGTTGTTTCGCCATTTCATCCAATTCGCTACCAGCCATTATAGAGCTTGTGTTACGAATTTTAGAAAGATAGTTTACGTTAGGCAAAATATGCAATTGCTCCAATACATAGAACACACGCTCTTTGTTATCTTGATAACGCAGTTTATAAATTTCACTTTCCGTATCGTTTACGTTACCAAATGTGATACAGTTAGAAGCACAAGCAACTTGACAAGCTGTTTTCGCTGTACCGTCTTTCATTGGGTGACCCGCTAGTTTAGAAACCAATTTAGCTTCTTGCAAGCGTTGAACACAGAAAGAACATTTTTCCATTACACCGCGCGAACGAACAGTTACATCCGGATTCAATACCATTCTGGTCAAATCATCGTTGATATCATCACGAGAACCATCCATGTAAAGGTTATCTGCGAAGCTATCTGCACCATTGAAATCGAACCAGTTGAAACGACGTACTTTGTAAGGGCAGTTATTTGCACAATATTTAGTACCAATACAACGGTTATAAGCCATTTGGTTCAAACCTTCGCTGCTGTGGTTGGTTGCCGATACCGGACAAACGTTTTCGCAAGGTGCATTGTCGCAATGTTGACACATCATCGGCTGGAATACCGCCTGAATGCTATCTGGATTATCCGGGTTACCACTGAAATAACGGTCAATACGAATCCAGCTCATCTCTTGCGATTTCAACACTTCGTGTTTACCTACAACAGATACGTTATTTTCAGCTTGACAGGCAATAACGCAGGAAGCGCAACCTGTACAAGTATTCAAATCTATTGACATTCCCCAATGAATACCTGGTTTTTCATGAACTGGATACATAGTACCGTTCACTTCAAAGCCCTTCTCATCAACGTCTGCATTAGGATTGTCTGCTTCGTGACCTTCCCAAGAAAGATGGCTGTAATGGCCTAATTCTTCTTTACGCTCGTTAATAAGTTGTCTTGGATTTTCGTGGAATTCTTTTAAAGTATATTCTTTAATAATTGGACGCGCCTCGTAAGAATGGTGCGTTTGCGTAATAGCTACAGGGAAGAAATCGGCTGTTTTCTCAACAGTAGCAGCATTAGCATAATCAAAAGTTTGTCCGTTGAAAGCAACTAATGGGTATACATTCTGACCAACATTTTTCGCTGCCAAACCTACTTTCTCATGACGACCATAACCAACTGCGATAGCCACAACTTCGTTGTGCATACCCGGCACTACTACTACTGGTAATTTTACTTCTTTACCATTTACTTTTACGCTTACTACTCTTTTCTTAGGATCTACCTGATTGATACCTGTTAATTCTGCATCAAATTGCTCTTTTGCAGTCTTAGGCGACATACATACGTAGTTGTCCCAGGTAGCTTTGGTAATGGGGTCAGGCATTTCCTGCAACCATGGGTTATTACTCCATGCGCCACCATAGCCCAATGCCATAGATTCGTAAATGATTACTTCGTACTTACCAGCTACTTTACTTTTTGCTTTAGCAATTGCGCCATCTACGTCGCCGCTGAAAGATGCGCCAGATAAAGATGGACTTGCAGGTTCTGCAATACCGTCTTGTAATGCTTTATCAAAATTAGATTGACCGCCTAATTTAGCAATCCAATATTGATTATAAATATCGTGATAAGTTTCAGTTGCACCAGACCATTTCAAAAGGCTATCCTGGAAAGCGCGTGTTTTGAAAAGTGGTGAAATTGTAGGTTGAATGAAACTGTAATAACCTGTTTTAGGTTCAGCATCACCCCAGCTTTCCAACCAATGGTGGTCAGGCACTGCGTAGTTACAAAGCTGTGTTGTTTCATCCATTCTATCGTTGAAAGAGATAGCAACTTTAGTTTTAGCTAATGCACTAACAAATTTCTTGCTGTCGAAATAATCGTAAGCAGGGTTAACGCCATGAATTAAAACCGCACCTACCTGGCCAGCTTCCATTGCATTAACGAAAGAAACCATTTCGCTATCTACACCTTGTTTATAGTTAGTTGTAGCTGCCCAATCAATTGTAGTACCATTGGCACCAATTGCATTGTTAATAGCATTTACAATTACTTGAACATTTACATCATTGCTACCGCATACTACCAAGCCGTTACCCGCTTTCAAGTCTGCTGCAGCAGCTTTTACTAATTTATCTACATTGGCAGAACCTGTACTTGGCGCTGCTCCAGAGGTTACTGCACGGTACAAAGCTTCAGCAACTTTACCAAATTCAGAAGGCTTGCAGGTAGCACGCTCATCGGCATTAGCACCAGATAGCGTCATCATACCTTCTACTTGGTAGTGCTTGCTCATGGTAACATTTTTACCATCTTTACCCAATACTTTTCTGGTTTTCATAAAGCCAGCAGAGAATTCGGTAGGAGCTAACCAAGAGCCTAAGAAATCGGCACCAAGACTGAATACAGTTTTTACTTTATCGAAATGATAAGAAGGTAAAGCGCGCTTACCATAGCTCATTTCGTTGGCCAATAACATACCTGAGTACGAAATTGGGTCGTATTGAATATGTTTTCCACCAGGATATTTTGCTAAGAAACGAGCAATTACCTCTTTAGTGGTAGGACTAATAATAGAACCAGTAAGCAAATAAACACTACCGGCAGAGGCCAAAGCCTGAGCGATTGGTGTATCTATATTTTCAAAAGCATCTACACCTTTGTTCGCTTTAATATCAACAGGTTGACGTAAGCGTGTTTTATCGTAAAGGCTTAAAGTAGCAGCAATTACACGAGCAGATATACCACCTTGCGATACGGTTGAAAGCAAGTTAGGTTCAATCATAATAGGACGACCGTCGCGTGTTTTCACCAATACCGAACAATAATCACCATTATCTACAAAGGTAGAAGCATAATAGTTGGGAACACTTGGCGTATGCAATTCAGCATCTGGCTTGATGGCAAAAGGAATTGCTTTACGTACAGGCATTTCGCAACTTGCAGCTACAGTAGCGGCAACGGTACTAAAACCTAGGAACTTAAGAAAATCTCTTCTTGGTGTAGTCGCATTCAACAACTTGTCGCTCAGGTCTAAACCCGGTAAGTCCTGCTGAAATTCATTTTCAACAATCTGTTGATGTTCTGGAGTTTGCTCCAGCTCTTCTAAACCTTTCCAGTATTGCTTGTGACTCATAAGTCTAATGTGAAAATATGAAAATGTGAAAATGTGAAAATGCTATAAGCCTCTTCTTCACCCACCCTCACAAAAATTCTTTAAAAAATTACTTTGATAATGAACTAAACTAATCTATTTACCTGCGGTAGATTAATAGTGACATTTTTGACACTCTGTACCACCAACCTCTGCTTCTGTAACACCTTCACGTTTACCAGCTTTAAT
>Ga0256901_1000833_pt1 | contig 16373 bp, 19 predicted proteins | sample MC6MC0689MT_FD_190200 | JGI IMG/M metagenome (GOLD analysis project Ga0256901, IMG submission 190200) | Metatranscriptome of enriched soil aggregate microbial communities from Iowa State University, Ames, United States - MC6-MC0689-MT... | ecosystem: Environmental > Terrestrial > Soil >... | reverse complement strand
CGAGCCGTTGGGCACCACGATCTGGCCGCTGCTCTCGTCGTAGGCCAGGGTCTTCCAGTCGGGATTGTTGGCTTCGCCCAGGCCACCCAGTTCGCTGGCGCGCAGGAAACGGCCCGGCACCAGCCGGCCATCCTCGCGGCGCTCCAGGCGCACCAGCATCGGCATGTCCGAGTACTGGCGGCAGTAGTCCTGGAAGTACTGCGACGGCGAATCCACATGGAACTCGCGCAGGATCACGTGGCCGAAGGCGAACGCCAACGCGGCGTCGGTGCCCTGCTTGGGGTGCAGCCAATGATCGGTCAGCTTGGCCAGCTCGGAATAGTCCGGGCAGATCGAGACCGTCTTGGTACCGTTGTAGCGGGCCTCGGTGAAGAAGTGCGCATCCGGCGTGCGCGTCTGCGGTACGTTCGAGCCCCAGGCGATGATGTAGCGGCTGTTGTACCAGTCGGCCGATTCCGGCACGTCGGTCTGCTCGCCCCATACCTGCGGCGAGGCCGGCGGCAGATCGCAGTACCAGTCGTAGAACGACAGACAGGCGCCACCGAGCAGCGACAGATAGCGCGCGCCGGCGGCGTAGGACACCATCGACATCGCCGGAATCGGCGAGAACCCAACGATGCGATCCGGGCCGTATTCCTTGGTGATGTAGAGGTTGGAGGCGGCGATGATCTCGTTGGCCTCGTCCCATTTCAAACGCACGAAACCGCCCATGCCACGGCGACGCTTGTACTCACGGGACTTGGCCGGGTCCTGCACGATGCTGGCCCAGGCCTCTACCGGTGACAGGGTCTTGCGCGCCTGCCGCCACATGCGCAGCAGCGTGCCGCGGATCAGCGGGTACTTCAGCCGGTTGGCGCTGTACAGGTACCAGGAATAGCTGGCACCACGCGGGCAGCCGCGTGGTTCGTGATTGGGTAGGTCCGGGCGGGTGCGCGGGTAGTCGGTCTGCTGGGTTTCCCAGGTGACCAGGCCGTTCTTGACGTAGATCTTCCAGCTGCAGGAGCCAGCGCAGTTCACACCGTGGGTGGAACGTACGATCTTGTCGTACTGCCAGCGGGCGCGATAACTGTTTTCCCAGTCCCGCCCTTCGCTCTTGCTGAACCCATGGCCATCGGCGAAGGGTTGTGGATCACGCTTGAAGAACTGCAAGCGATCAAGGAAATAGCTCATGGTGAATCTCCGTTCGCAAACTGCTGCATCGTGGCTATGTGTTGCTTCTGGCTGCGGTGCATTGCTTTCTCAGCAGGGGGTTTCAGCCCCGCGCCGGTAGTACCACCACCAGGTAACCGCCAGACAGGTGATGTAGAACGCAATGAAGCCGTACAGCGCCATATCGGGGCTGCCGGTCAAGGTGATGGAAGAGCCATAACTCTTGGGAATGAAGAAGCCACCGTAGGCACCGATGGCACCGGAGAAGCCGACAACGGCGGCAGACTCGATGCTGGCCTGATGGGCGGCGGCCTTCTTGCCTTCGGCGCCTTCATTGGCTGACAGGCGCTCGTGCAGGGTGCGGAAGATCACCGGGATCATCCGGAAGGTGGTGCCATTGCCGATGCCACTGAGCACGAACAAGGCCATGAACGAGAGCAGGAAGCCGTAGAAGTTGCCGCCCTGGCCGTGGCTTGGCAGGAAGTGCAGCACACCGAACACGGCTGCGATCATCAGCGCGAAGACCCAGAAGGTCAGCCGTGCGCCGCCCCAGCGGTCAGCCATGCTGCCGCCGACCGAGCGCATCAGCGCGCCCAGCAGCGGGCCGATGAAGGCATAGGCCAGCGGGTTCACATCCGGGAACTGGCTCTTGACCAGCATCGGGAAGCCGGCGGAGAAGCCGATATAGGAACCGAAGGTGCCGATGTACAACCAGCACATCAGCCAGTTGTGCTTGCGGCGGAAGATCACCGCCTGCTCGGAGAACGAGGAGCGGGCGCTGGTCAGGTCATTCATGCCGAACCAGGCGGCAATCGCGAAGAAGGCGATGAAGGGCACCCAGATGAAGCCGGCGTTCTGCACGAACAGCGGTGCGCCGCCATCGACCACCGCTTGCGGCGCTCCGCCCATGGCGCCGAACACGGCGACGCTGATCACCAGCGGAACCACTGCCTGCGACACCGACACGCCGACATTGCCCAGGCCTGCATTCAAGCCCAGGGCCATGCCCTGGCGCTGCTTGGGATAGAAGAACGAGATGTTGGACATCGACGAGGAGAAGTTCGCGCCGCCGAAGCCACAGAGGATGGCGATCAGCACGAACACCCAGTACGGCGTGGCCGGGTTCTGCACCGCGAAGCCCAGCCACAAGGTCGGCAGCAGCAGCGAAGCGGTCGACAGCGCGGTCCAGCGGCGGCCGCCAAAGATCGGGATGACGAAGGAATAGAAGATGCGCAACGTCGCACCGGACAGGCTGGGCAAGGCCACCAGCCAGAACAGCTGGTCGGTGGTGAAGGCGAAGCCGATCTTGGGCAGGCTGATGGTCACCGCCGAGAACAGCACCCATACCGAGAATGCCAGCAGCAGCGCCGGTATCGATATCACCAGGTTGCGGGTGGCGACCTTCTTGCCGGTGCTTTCCCAGTAATCAGCATCCTCGGGCTTCCAATCGCTGATGACGCGACCGGGCCCGGAACTGCTCTGCTTTGCGACATCGCGACTGGCACTCATGCATCGCTCCAAGGCTGTGTGATACGGCGCTGGCCTGCTGTGCTGTTGCTTGCCCGTCGCCACGGCGTCATTAGGCCCGGCGCCCCCTGGGGCAGTCTTGATCTTGATCAATCCAATGGCGCTCTCGCGCCACCTACCTGACAAATATCAACTGATGCTCGCGGCGTCGGCCGGATTGCGACGTTGCACGCCGCGTTGACGCACGCTGTCACGTACATCCACATCGAACTGAAACTGCAGCGGCAGTGCCTGCGTCGGCAGCACGAAGCCCAAGCCGTCACGGCATGGCAGACGTGCCTGCAGTGCCAACACGTCTTCACGTGGCAGCGTGATCATCAATGCGTGGGTATCGCCATCCAGCAGCGCCTCCGCCGTGTCGTGCAGCTGCAAGCGCTGCGACAGGACTCCGGGCGTGCCAAGCCAGGTCTGGTTCTCCAGCACCTCGCCAGCGAGCAGGCGTGCCAGCTCGCTTTCATCGATGCGCAGCCGTAACGACTGCGACTGGATCTGGACTTTCATGACGCAACTTCCTCCCATTGGCGGGGGGTATTGCAGTTCACAAGGCGGGCTTCGGCACCGGCTGGCAGCGGCAGTTCCAGGCCACCGAGGCGGCGTTGGAACATCCGTAGCGAGCGTGGCCCGTCTGTACCCGTGACCATTTCAAACAGCAGACTGCGGCATGCGCCGTCGATGTTCAAGTACATGGGCACCGGTTCCCCTGAATAGGTCACACAAGACGCACCGGCATCACACAGCTGTCGCAGCAGTGTCACGTCCAGCAGGGGCATGTCGACCGGCACCACCCACGCGGGCCCGTCATCCAGCGTTTCCAGCACGCTGTAGAGACCACCCAACGGCCCACAGCGCGGCACCGAATCAGTTACCGAATCAAAGCCGGGGTAGTCGCCACTCACCTTTACCGGCTGGGCACCGAGCGCGCTCAACAGTGCGCAGCTGTGTTCGAGCAACGTGCGCCCGCGCCAACGCAGCATGGCCTTGTCCTGGCCCATGCGGCTGGACAGCCCGCCGGCCAGCACGATGCCAGCGACCAGCGCCGGCTCAATGCGAGTGATCGTGGACATGCCCATCGATATGCGCGTGCTCGGTGTCGGGTTGGCACAGGCTGCAGCCTTCGCTCCACTCGCTGTCGCCGTCCTGGTAATGCTCCTGCTTCCAGATCGGTGAGCGGTGTTTCACGCTCTCGATCAACTGTCGGCATGCTCGGAAAGCCTCGTCACGGTGCGGGCTGCCGGCAGCAACGACTACCGCGACATCGCCCACCGCCAGCCGTCCTTTGGCATGCGCCACATACAGCTTGATGCGAGGCCCGAAGCTGGCGGTGATCTCGGCAATCTGCCGCTGGAATTCGTTCATGACCAGCGGCTCGAACAAGTCGTAGGTGATGCCGAGCACCGGCCGGCCCTGGTTCAGGTCACGCACCTTGCCGATGAAGACATCGATCCCACCGAAGCCCGGATCGGACACGGCGGCGATGCCTTCCGCCGGGTCAATCGCTGCATCGGCACGATCCACCACTTTCCATACGCTCTCGAAGCTCATCTCAGCCTCCACTTACCGGTGGCAGGATGGCCACCCGCCCGTCGCCGGGCAGCGAATCGTTATCACGCAATACGCGTTGCTCATCGGCAAATGCCGAGTAATCGACCAGACCGGCACGGAACTGCGGGAAGCGCTGCTGCAGCAACGCGCGCAGCGCCCTGCGCAGGTCGACGACCTGTCCGCCTTCGACCGGCACCCGGATCTCGCGCTGCGGGTTCAGCTCCGAGAACGCGCCAAACAGCTGCACCACTATCTCTTTCATGACATCTCCTGCGGGCTGAGCTGCACCGGCTCGCGGTGGCCCCAGCCCTGTACACGTACCAGACTGCCGGCCGCGGCCAGATCACCCTCGCCTTCCAGCACCACCCACGCATTGGCGCGCAGCATGGTCTTGAGGCGGAAGGATTCCTGCCCGGCCAGCACGCTCACTCGCAACTGTCCGCTCGCATCGGCCTGCACGCGTGCGCGTGCATGGAAGCGCAGGCCCGGTGGCTTGCGCACGTCGGCCTGCAGCGGCAACTGCAATACATGTTCTTCTTCAAGGCCAAGCATCTTTCGCAACACCGGCTCGACAAAGAAACGCAGGCCCACCGCAGCGGAGATCGGATTGCCCGGCAGGCCGAAGTACAAAGTTCCGTCGGTCAGCCGCGCGAACAGCAGCGGCTTGCCCGGACGAATGGCGACCTTGTGGAAGATGATCTCGGCACCGCGCGCACGCAGCGCATCGGGAATGAAATCGTAGCGGCCCTGCGATACCGCACCGGTGCTCAGCACCACCTGCGCACCGGCAGCCAAGGCAGCATCCAATGCGGCGTCAAACGCAGCCACGTCATCGCTGACCACGCCGTTCCAGACCACATCCGCACCTGCTGCACACAGGCGGCTGACCAGGAATGGGCGGTTGCTGTCGCGTATCTGCCCGGACTGCAATTCCGCCGTCGCATCGCTGATCAGTTCCTTGCCGGTGCTGATCACCGCAACCTTCGGCTGCTGCTGCACCTGCACGCTGGCTACGCCGAGTGCGTGCAGCAAGGTCATCGCGTTGATGTCCAGCATTGCCCCCGCAGCGAGCACGGTTTCGCCCTGCTCCACATCCTGCCCACGCAGCCGAACGTGCTGCACAGCCTTCACCAACGCCTGCAGGCGCACGCGGGTGGGTCGGCCATCAACGGCATCCAACACCTCGACCTGCTCGATCGGCACCACGCTGTCCAGACCCGACGGCATGCGCGCGCCGGTCATGATTTCCCAGGCCTGTGCGGAATCGCCGTCTGCCGCAGCGGTGTCGCCTGCGGCCTGCCAACCCTGCACCTGCAGCACACTGCCCGCCGCCACCGGTTGCCCGTTCGCGCACAGCGCGAAACCATCCATCGCGGCGTTGTCGAACGGCGGCAGGTCCTGCGCGCTGTTTACCGGTGCGGCCAGTATCCGGTCAGCGGCAGCAGCGATCGCGACCTGTTCACTGCGTGCTGCCGGTGCGGCTGCCAGCAACTGCTGCAGGGCCTGCGCATAACTGATCATGCGTGCGTGCCCCCGTCCATCATCGCCAAGGCATGGCCGAGCACGGGTGTGAGGATGTTCATGCACTGTGCGGCGGCGCGCGGGCTGCCTGGCAGCGCGATGACCAGCAGATCATCCAGCTGCACCACTTCTGCACGGCTCAACCAGGCCAGCGGTGTGTGCTGGGCACTGAGCCCGCGCAGCATCTGCGCCAGGCCCGGTACCGGGCGTCCACCCAAAGCCTGCAAGGCCTCGGGAGTCAGATCACGTGGGCCCAAGCCAGTACCGCCGGTACACAGACAGAGGCGCACACCGTCGGCAGCCAGCGCACGCAGCCGCGCGACAAGGGGATCGATGCCGTCTGCCAATACTTCGTTGCTGACCACGTCACCGCCCAACGCCTGCAAGCCCTTGACCAGCACCGGCCCTGATTCGTCGACGTAGTCGCCGCGACTTGCGCGGTCACTCAGGGTGATCACCGCACAGCGCGCCGCGCCCAACGTCTTGGGTGGACGCGGCCGGAAGCGTTCAAGCTCGCCGGCATCCATGCCCTGCGGGTGCGTCCACACGCCGCTCTTGCCACCTTCCTTGAACAACAGGCGGATGGCACTGATTTCCAACGCCGGCTCCACCGGCTTGCTCAGGTCGTACAAGGTCAGCAGGGCTGCATTGACACCAGCCAGCGCTTCCATCTCCACACCGGTACGCGCTTCGCTGGCGCACTCGCACCAGACCCGGATCGCCAGCCGCTCCGGCACCGGGGCGCAGTAAACACGCACCAGCTCCAATGGCAGCGGATGGCACATCGGCATCAATGCCGAGGCCATCTTCGCGCCCTGCAGGCCGGCGATCTCAGCCATCACCAGTGCATCGCCCTTGGGCAGGCGCCGCTCGACGATCAACGGGTAGGCAATCGGCCCGGCGATCAGCTCACCTACCGCCACCGCGCGGCGACGGGTGATGCGTTTGTCGCGTACATCGGCCATGTGGAATGCCGCACTTATCTGCCCACTCATTGCGTGTTTCATCCTCCAATCGAGGCCAGGTGCGGGGTAAGCCCGGTCTGGCCGAAGTGCAATCCATGCCCGGCTGCCTTGAGCCCAAGCTGGGTGGTGATGCGCGCCAGCAACGCGTCCTGGTCATCGTCGGACTGCAACAGCGGCCGCAGCGCCACGCCGAAGTCGCCGAACAGGCACAGGCGCAGATCGCCGCGCGCGGTGACCCGCAGGCGGTTGCAGCCTTTGCAGAAGTCCTTTGAATACGGGGCGATGATGCCAACGCTGCCGCGATGCTCGGGATGGCTGAACTCACGTGCCGGGCCAGCATCGGCAGCGCGCTTGCGCTCACTCCAACCCGCAGCCAGCAGCTGTTCGATGACCACATCGGCACGCAGGTGATGGCGCTCGTAATACTCGCGGTTGTCGCCGGTGCGCATCAGCTCGATGAAACGCACGCTGATGGCGCGCTCGCGCAGGAATTCCATCCACGCCGGCAGCTCGTCATCGTTGAGGCCGCGCAGCAGCACCGCATTGAGTTTGATCGACTGCAGGCCCAGGGCCTGCGCGAGGTTAAGGCCCTGCATGATCTCGGGCAGACGGTCGTGGCCGGTGATGGCATGGAAGCGCTCGCGCTGCAGGCTGTCCATGCTGACGTTGAGCGCGGTCAGGCCGGCGCGGTGCCAGCCAGGCAGGTGCCGCGGCAGCAGGCAGCCATTGGTGGTGATGGCCACCTTGCGGATGCCCGGCACCTTCGCCACGGTGGCGATGATCTGGGTCAGGTCCTTGCGCAGGCTGGGCTCACCACCGGTCAGACGGATCTTGTGCATGCCCAACGTGGCAAACGCCCGCACCAGACGCTCGATCTCATCCACCGCCAGGAACTGCGGCCGCCCATCGGCCTGATAACCGTCGGGCAGGCAATAGCTGCAACGGAAGTTGCAGGCCTCGGTCAGCGACAGACGCAGGTATGGAAAGCTGCGACCGAAGCCGTCGGTGAGTTGGCTCATGGCTGTTTCACCTTCTGACTCCACGTTTGCACGCTCGCCCGGCATGCCGGGTTGCCCTCGCCCTTGTTGACAGGCTGTCAGCCTACGCGGGGCATAGCGACGATGGCATGACTTAAATCAATCCGTTCCTCCGCCAGAGCATGCCCAGCTGTGGCAGCATTGCCGCTCAACGGTTCCCTCCCCTGTGAAAACGATCATGATGCTGAGTGATTTCGACGATCTTCTGCGTGCCGCGTTGGAGCAGACTGAGCCACAGCGCCTGTTGTTCGTGTTCGTCAAGGCCGACCTGCCCGATTCACCCACCGCCGATCAACATGCGCGCCACGACAGCGGTGAAGGCGGCACCCTGAGTCCGGTTCTGTGCGTGGACAAGGCCCCGCACGAGATCGCCTCATTCGCCGCGCTGGCCGCCGAATCAGCAGCGACCGGCCTGGCCTGGGACCTGGTATTCGTCGCTTCGCTGGACGGCCGCGCCGGCATTGCTCCCTCCAGTGATGAAGCCGCGCAGCCACTACGTTTGATGGTCAATGCCGTCAATGACGGCCAGATCAGCCGCTTCGCCGCGTTTGACCGCGACGGCGCGCCGGTGCAGTTCTACTAGCGCGCAGGCGCAACACCGCGCACTTCCATCAACTCGCCAACTGCAGCAACAGGAAGAAGACCACCAGCACGGTGTTCAAGCCCCATGCCACGGTGAGCCCGCGTGCGGCCAGGCCATAGTTGGGGTTGTGTGCACTGGGCGCGGCCCGCCACACCGTGGGAATGATCCAGCCGGTGTAGAGCAGCAAGACGGCGAACAGGCCGAGCAGCAAACTTGTCCTGCCCTGTGCCAGCGCCCATAGCGCCGCGGCCCAAAGCAGGTTGCTGGGAATCACGCCCTGCAGCCAGAACACCCGCCACAGACGTGAGGGCGGCAGCTTGTCGCCCGGGGTACTCATCGAACCTACAGCAGTCATGATCTGGACTCCTGAGTTGCGCAGCACTGTACCCGAGCTTGCACCCGTGAAGCGGATGGGTCAAATCCAATGGCAGCCGACCACGGCAAGGCAACGATCGATCACGCACAAACCGCTCGCAGGGGATGCGGACTCCTTTGAAGCCACTCAGTCCGCGTCATCCAGCAGGCAACGCACCAGCTTCTCGACCAGGCGGCTTACCTGCCTGCGGTCGATATCCGCACCCACCGAGCCACGCACCATCACGCCGTTGAAAATCGCCGAGATCATGTTCATCCGCAGCTCCACCTCGGCCGCGTCCATCCCGTCCGGCAGGCCAACCCGCTCGGACAGCGCCATGAACTCGCCCGTCACCACCTTGTCCGACTGGCGGAGGATGCGCCGGATGGCCGGGTTGCGCGCGGCTTCCGCCGCCAGCTCGAGTTGCAGTTCCAGATAGGCGGGATCCAGGCAACGGTCCACCGAATCGGCGACCTGCCTGGCTACCCGGGTTGCCAGGCTGCCACCGCTCTCGTCTTCCTGCAGTTTGCGGGCGAGCTCGGTGATGTTCTGCTCTTCACGCTTGGCGATGGCCTGGACGATGGCTTCCTTGTTATCGAAGTAATGGTAGATGTGCCCTGGGCTCATTCCAGCGGCCTTGCAGATCTTGGCGATGCTGGTGCCATGGAAGCCATCGCGACGGAAACACCCGGTGGCCGCATCCAATACCTGCTGGCGGCGTGCCTCTCCCTTGTCCTGACCTGGCGCAGTGCTGCTGCTCGTATTCATGAAACACACCTTGGGATGAAGTGATCGGGGCGGCGCATGACCGCAGCCGGGATGTGTAGTACGATCATTCTAACTAGAACGATCATTCTAGATTTCACACCCACAGCGGAAGGCCAAGCCGCCGCCGATCAAGGTGCAACGGAGGACGCCATGACCACCCTGCTGAAAGACATCGCGGTTCTGTTCGATGCCAGCGAATCCGGCCAACAGATCCTGGATACGGCAACCCGGCTTGCCGGCGACCATACCTCACACCTGATCGGCATCACCGCTTTGGCCCAGCAACCTGCCTCACTGCAGGCTGGCTTTGCCAAAGGTGAAGCACTGCACGAAGTCATCATCCGCCACCAGTCGGTGATGGCCGCACATGCGCTTCAGCTTGGGCAGAGCTTGAACAACGCCCTGCACCGGCACGAGGTAAGCGGTGAACTGCGGGTGATCTCACACGCCGAGTCCAGCAGTGAATCGTCACTGCACGCCTTGTACTGCGACCTGCTGGTGGTCAGCCATCCCGATATCCCGGCCTCACCACTTGCCTGGTCCGCACCGCAGATCCTGCAGCAGTCCGGCATCCCGATCCTGATCGTGCCGCGTGACTGGGGCGACAAACCGGTCGGCAAGAAGGTGTTGGTGGCGTGGAATGGAAGCAGGCAATCGCGCCGTGCCATTGCCGATGCCATGCCCATGCTCATCACCGCAGAAGAAGTCACGCTGCTGATCATCGATCCGGAGCGCAAGGCCGAGTTGCATGGCGACGAACCCGGCGCCGACATGGCCGCTTATCTGGCGCGGCATCATGTAAAGGTCGAGCTGCGGCGGGTGACCTCGGCAGGCGCTCCGATCGCCGAAGTCATCATCGGGCAGGCAAAGGACCACGCCTGCGACATGGTGGTGTTCGGGGCTTACAGCCGCCCACGACTGAGCGAAGCATTGTTTGGTGGCGTCACCCGCACATTGCTGAGCGAGGTGCCGGTGCCGTTGTTCGTTTCGCAGTAGCTGGCACACGGCTGCGCCACAGCAGAATGGGACCCGCGCAGGCGACGCCGTGCGTCGGGTCATTGAATCTCCCGCTGACTCTCCTTCAGCGGAGGATGTCTCCCGGCCCTCCCCCTGGCCGGGTAGACCTGCAGTCCGATGGACTGCGCGCATGTCGAGATGACATCCGCGCCGGGAGGCGGTAGAACCCCGCCTCCCGGCTTACTTCTGGCGCCTGAAGCCGCGTTTCCACTTGGGCGCAGCAGCATTCAGCAACCGTTTTACCGAGGCTGACATGCTCGGGTTCACCGATGTGTTCATGACGAACCATCCCACCCACGCAGCTGGCTGCCGACGAACGGACTCGTAGAATCGAAGTGCCGAGGACATCGCGGTACCACGGCTGTCGGCCACGCCGGCGGCCAGGTGAAATTTCCCGATTGAGCAACCCGCAACAGGAAGAAACAATGAACGTCCGCGAACTCCTGCAATCCAAGAAACAGACCGTAGTCACCATCGACGCCGAGGACACCGTCGGCGCCGCTGCGCACAAGATGAGCGCGCACAAGATCGCTGCCCTCGTGGTGATGAAGGACGACGCACCGGTAAGCATCATTTCTGAAAAGGACATCGTGCGCAGCTTGGCCGATGACGGCCCGCAGGCAGGACGCCGCGTCATTTCCACCCTGCCGTCGACCGGCCTGGAAGGCATCGCCCCCGAAGCAACCCTCAAGCAGGCGATGGCATTGATGACCTACTCGCGTCACCGCCACCTGATGGTCACCGAAGGTCCCACCTTGGTCGGCATTCTCAGCCTCGGCGATATCGTCAAGAACCTGCTCAGCGAACTTGAGTTGGAGAAGGCCGTGCTGCAGGACATCTACACCGCCGCGCACTGAAGCGCAGGCCAGCTGAGCCTGCGCATTGATACATCGCAGGCATCAGCCCGATCACCATCGTGGCAATGGCCCCATCACCCGGAACCTGGCAAGGGGTTCGAGTTGTGAGCCACTCCTGATCCAATCGCCCACTGCGGCGGACGGACCACGACAATCGCTCAAAGGTAGCTTTCAGCTGATTCCATCAGCGCCACGATATTGAGCAGGAACGAGACAGGAAGATTCCTCGACAATTCCAGCATCCGACCTTCAAGGTTAGGACGGCGGCTTGAAACCGCGGGGACGGAAGGAACGTCATCTCCATTCATCAGCCATGCGATGTCCACGCCGACCACCGCACTGATGTTGCGAAGGTGGTCGATGGTTGGCGAGTAGCCACCGTCCCGCTCCCAATGTGCAACCGTCGAGCGATTCACGCTGAGCGCACCGGCAAGGTCCGTCTGCGAGAAACCACTGTTGACCCTCGCCCAGCGGATACGCGCAGCAATCGATTCAAGGCCTTTTTCCACCGCGTATCTCCGGTTGGATTCACACCAGCGCATACACGGATTCTCAGCAGCGGCCACGCGTCCGTCAATGCGAGACCTTCATTGCGCGCACAAACATGGTTACAGCAGTCGTCGATATCCGGACACATGCAAACCGGCCACGCCTGTGCCTTGAAAAATGTCGCGATGTATCCCCCATCGTGCTGTGCAGAGCGCAGCAACGCAGTTGCCCAACGCGTCTGAAAATCGGTTACTGGCCACGACATCAGTGACGTTCCGCTTCATACCCGGGACTCGTCATTGATGGCTTGCCGGGTATTGGGAATAGCCGCGCGCGCGATCATTGCGCAATCCGCCCCTTCCCCATTTCGCAGGTACGCAGGTATGCAGGTACGCAGCATCAATCATTGCCTTCTTTCAGCCGCAGCCATCAACAAGGAACTCCGATGAGGATCGATGAAGTAACAACAACCCTTCCATTCCGCTCACCAGCTGACGAAGTCGCTGACTTCCTGATGACCTTCGCGCTCGACTTCGACGCGCGCGAACGCCTTGAAGAAGACAGGGAAGCCTTCCTGCGGGAAAGCGATCTCAGTGACGAAGCGAAAACCATTCTGGCCGAATCGAACGCGAACACATTCCTTGGAAAGATCAACGCCGAAGAGGTTGCAATGATGATGGTGGTGCTTGTCCTGGAAACCATTACCACCGACATCATCGTGCTGTAAGCAGAGCATCACCTCAACCCGACAGAGGAATCGAACATGTCGAAAGGCTCATTGCATGTAGTTGGGACCGGAATCCAGGCACCTGGCCAGATAACACTGGAAACCGTCGAGGCGATCAAGCACGCCGACAAGGTGTTCTACCTAGTCCCGGATCCCTTCGCCAAGAAGTTCATCCTGGGTTTGAATGGAAATGCCGAGGACCTGCATCCGTTCTACGTTGCCGGACAGCAGCGCATCGTGACGTATGAAAACATGGTCGAGCGGATCATCGGTGAGGTGCGCGCAGGAAAACGTGTGGTGGCTGCGTTCTATGGCCACCCAGGTGTCTTCGCCTATCCATCGCACAAGTCGATCCACATCGCACGCAGCGAAGGCTACCCGGCACACATGCTGTCCGGCGTATCCGCGGAAGACTGCATTGTCTCTGACCTGGGGCTGGATCCCTCGGTGGGCTGCCACTCCTACGAAGCAACCAGTTTCATGGTCCGGCCCATACCTGTCTTTACATCGTGCATGCTGATCCTGTGGCAGGTCGGGGTGATCGGCGACCTCAAATACACGCCCAAGGCCAGTGCGCCATCTGCAGGCATGCAGAAGCTGCAGGAGCGACTACTGCAGTATTACCCGCAAGAGCACGATGCCATCCTGTATGAAGCATCATTCTCGCCGGCATGGAACCCCAGGGTTGATGTCGTTCGTATCGCCGAGCTCGGTGATCTTCCAGTGAACGGGATATCCACCCTGGTCATCCCACCCTCGACCACGCTACCCGTCGACCGCGAGGTGGCCGCCGCGATCGGCATCGAGCCAAACCAGAATGGGCAGTCCACCCACTCCGTGTTCCTGAAGCTCTATCGCGGAGTGGCGACCAATCGTGCTGCATGACCAGGGCAATCCCGGCATCCCCGTCATCACGCTTGATGGCGTGGAAAAGCGTTATGGCCGCAAGGTCGCCGTCAGCGATCTTTCCCTGGCCGTCGATGCCGGGAGCTTCTTTGCCTTGCTTGGCCCCAATGGGGCGGGAAAGACGACATCCATCCGCCTCATGTCCACGCTGACCCGCCCAACCGGTGGAACAATCACGGTAGCTGGCTGCGATGTGGTGAAAGACGCCAGGGGTGTTCGCCGACGGATCGGAGCTGTCTTCCAAAGCCCATCCCTGGATGATGACCTCACCGTCGGTGAGAACCTGCAACTGCACGCGCTGGTGCGGTCGATGAACATCGCGGATGCAAGGCGACGCGCGGGCGAACTACTGGAGGTCATGGGCATGGCGACGCGCGCGCGGCAAATGGTTCGTGGCTTGTCCGGTGGCGAGAAGCGACGCGTCGAGATCGCACGCGCATTGCTGCATCGTCCAGGCATCCTCTATCTGGATGAGCCCACCGTGGGACTGGATACCCAGGTCAGGAATGCCATGTGGGCGTACCTGAAGCTGCTTTCCGCATTGGAGGCGGTGACCGTGGTGTTCACCACACACTACCTCGAAGAGGTCGAGGCCAACGCGGACAAGGTTGCAGTGATCAGTGGCGGGCAGCTGCTTGCCTGCGGTCCGATCCAGGCCGTGGTCGATGCGCATGGCGCAAGCAGGTTCACCGACGCCTTCCTGAAAATTACCAGCGCGGATGCACCCTGACCATGCTCAAGCCCATCTATGGCTTATGGCTGCGCGATATCAGGAAATTCAGCCGGAGCCGCTGGAGGATCATCAGCGGCCTCGCCCAACCCGTTCTCTACCTCGTGGTCATGGGCAAGGGCATGGATCAGGCATTCCAGGCGTCAGGACACGGCAGCTACTCGCGCTTCCTGTCGGCGGGTGCGGTGGCGATGACAGTGATCATTGCCTCATTCATCAGTGGCTTCTCGGTACTCTGGGACCGCAGATTCGGCTTTCTGAAGGAAACACTGATCGCGCCGCTTCCGCGTTGGCAGTTAGTGATCGGTCGCTGCCTGGGCGCCGCCACGACCGGAGCACTGCAGGCCTCGTTGGTGGTGGCTCTGGGCTATCTGATGTCCATGCAGCTGCCTGGCATCCTGGCGCTGGTGCAGTTGGTGATTGCGATGCTTGGCGTGGGCTTTCTGCTTGCGGCCGTTGGGGCGCTGTGCGGCGCGATGATTGATGACTTTCAAGCCATCCAGGGCATCATCAGCTTCGTCCTCATGCCGCTGATATTCCTGTCCGGTGCGCTTTTCCCGATTCCGAAGGACAGCCAGCCCAACTTGCTTGCGGCGCTCATCACCATCAACCCGGTGAGCTACCTGGTGGACCTGATCCGCCATGCGATGGGGCAGGCAGGGAACTTCCCGGTGGCCACTTCGCTTGCCGTCTATCTATTCCTGCTCACGACTGCATTGGGTCTGTGTGTGTTTGCGTTCACCAGAATAGACGCAACCTAGACGCACGGCAGATGCAGCCACGATGCAGAACGGTCCATCCGCAGGCAGGCATCAGTACTCTTCTTTCTGATGGCTTCAACATCGCCGGTTGCATCCCAGTGCCAAGATGGATTTCATCGCAACTGACGGGACGTCTTGTTGTGGAACCACTGCGCAAGAACACAGGCACCACGCACCGCAGCGGGCATGCAAGAATCCCTCCCAGCAGATCCATGGGTATTGAAGGGACACGTCGTGAACGAAACAGCCATCAGACTGGCCAGCATCGCTGACATCGATGCCATTTTCCGCATTCGAACCAGCGTTCGCGAGAACCACCTGTCCCACGACCAGCTTGCAGAGATGGGGATTACCCCTGGAGCCATACGCGAAGCCATCCAAGCGGCTCCATGCGCCTGGATCGCAGAGGTCAATGGCAACCCTGTTGGTTTCTCGATGGCTGATAGTGAGGACGGATGCGTGTTTGCCGCCTTCATCCTCCCCGAGTTCGAGGGTCTGGGATTGGGCCGCAGCCTGATGGCTGAAGCCGAAGCCTTCCTGTTTCGCAGCCACCAGACAATCTGGCTGGAGACTGCTGAAGCAAGCCGTGCCAGTGGCTTCTACAAGGCCCTCGGCTGGCAGCCCGTGGCGGACTTGCCGGAGGGCGATGTCCGTTTCGAGAAGTACGCGAAGCAGTGACCGCTGCCTTCATCGCCAATCCAAGCGCAGCTGGGCACCTGCCAGACCCTCGACCAGCCCGCTCAACGCACAACAGCGCAGAGCGGGCACTCTACGCTGTTGCTGTTGTTACAGCGGCACGGAAAGTGCCCCTGCTACTCAGAACGAATACGCGACGGTGACGCGGGCATTGCGGCCCGGTTCGCTGTAACGCCCGATTCCATCATCGTTGACGTAGCCATACAGCGTGTTGGTGCCCTTGTTGATCACCCGCACGCGCTGCCACAGGTAGTACTCGCGATCGGTCAGGTTGTAGATGCCTGCCGTCACCCGCAGCTGCGAGGTGATGTTCCAGTTGCCGGTCAGGTCCAGCACGGTGTAGCCATCGGCCTTGCCTGTCCAGGCCGGTACCACCTGCGTGCCATTGGCCGACGTGGTGTAGGCATCGCTGGCACTCTTGCCCCAGGCATGGGTCAGGTTGGCGCTGACGCTCCACAGCAGCGAAGGTGCATAGCGTACGCCCAGCACCGCACTGGCCGGCACGATGCTCTCCAGCGGATCACCATTGCGCTTCTCGCCCTTGCTGTACGCCGCCGCCACCCGCGACGACCACGCATCAGCGATCTGCCAACGCCCTTCAAGCTCAGCGCCCTTCACTGTCACCTTGCCCGCATTGACCGGCATCGTGCTGTTGTAGCTGTACTGCACAGGGCCGGTTGCCGTTGTGCGGTAGCCATTGGCATACGGCACCGCCGTTGTCACCGTCTCGATGAAGTTGTCGT
>Ga0256901_1000832_pt1 | contig 16402 bp, 13 predicted proteins | sample MC6MC0689MT_FD_190200 | JGI IMG/M metagenome (GOLD analysis project Ga0256901, IMG submission 190200) | Metatranscriptome of enriched soil aggregate microbial communities from Iowa State University, Ames, United States - MC6-MC0689-MT... | ecosystem: Environmental > Terrestrial > Soil >... | reverse complement strand
CGCAGGTGAGCCCCCGCAGAATGGCGGGGAGCCAGAAAACGCCTTTCGAGGTATCCTCGATCCGGCCAAGATAAAGCAGACGCAGCGATGCAGCATTCTCGGAGCGCATCCGGGGATTGCTTTTTTCAAGACCATGCGGAATGACCAGAACGCGGGCCGGATCAAAGTCATAATGCCTGACGAGATCGTCGCGGCAGCGTCGGGAGACACCGATGGTGGCGTGGACATGATCGCGAATTTCGCGGGCAGCCGCATAGGTTCCGGGCGTAATGTTATGAACGATCATGATGCGCAGAATGTCAGGTGGCAGATATCGGACCAGATTGGTTTCGAACCGGCTTGACAAGACGTTGACGAACACAGCGCGGATATCGTTATCCCGCAGAAAAGCGATCATGCGCCGGGCACGGGTTTCTTCGTCAAGGACCCCCAGCGGGTCGATTGTTGCTCCCTGGCGCCATCCTCCGGTCAGATCCTGGCCGGCGGGTGGCGCCTTGATCGTCTCACCAGCGGCACCGGCAGCCAGCCAGCGCAGTTCGATTCCGGACTTGCGCAGCACTGAAGACAGCTGCGTAAAAACGGAAAATGTCCCACCGATGTGGGGGCGGACAAAATAGACACATTTCATCACGGCAATCCCGGCCCTCAGGCAGGACTTCGAGGAGAAGAATTCCCCTCGAAGCCTTACATCGGTATATCGGGGGGCGCTTGATATACCGTGGGCAGTCTAGCGTGGTCCGTCTCAGAAGCAGTGTGGCTATGAGTGTATGTCCCTCATACATAAGAGGATGGTGTACACCCTTCTGCCAGTTTTCACAGGCAAGCCTGCAGGGGTAGTGTTGGGAGCGGCTGGAGAATTGCGCATGAGAATAGGTCTTTTCGGACAGTTTGGTTCCGGCAACATCGGTAACGACGGATCGCTGGAAGCGATGATCAGGATGCTTGGGCGCATCTGTCCGGGTGCGCAGCTTATTTGTATTTGTTCGCGGCCTGAACTTATTGAAAAAACATTTGGACTCAAAGCAATCAGTGTTGGGCAACCGGTTCCTGAACATCCGTTGTACCGGCTGATCAATGCAGCTCTGTTTCAGCTCCCGCGGCGCATCACGGGTTTTTTGGCGGCGGTTTCACTGGCACAGGGTATTGATATTATTGTTGTGCCCGGCACGGGCATTCTTGATGATTTTAATGAGAATCCGTTTGGATGGCCTTTTGCGGTTTTCCGCTGGTCCATCGCGGCTAGACTGGCAGGTGCCCGGTTTGCTTTTGTTTCAGTCGGTGCAGGACCAGTCACTCACCCGCTGAGCCGTCTGTTTGTCCGTGTCGCAACCACAATCGCTGCTTTCCGTTCCTATCGTGACCAGGTTTCCTTAAATTTCATAAATTCGCTGAATGCGCGGTCCGCACAGGATATGGTCAGCGCCGATATAGCATTTGGGCTTGAACCGTTCAGGGAACATCCGCGCCTGTCGACGGGGCGATGGGTGGGTCTCGGAGTCATGACCTATAAAGGATGGAAAAAACACACCGCTGACGGCGAAGCGATCTACGATCAGTATCTGAGCAGGATGGCCGAATTGATTGATGCCTTTCTGGCGGACGGAACCGGGGTCCGTCTCTTAACTGGCGACAGGGGTGATCTTGAAGCGGTGGGGGATATTCAGAGGCGGATTCGTTCACCCCATGCTGGCAGGGTTCAGTTTGAACCCGCGCTTTCGCTTCATGCACTCATGCAGCAGATCGCCGCAACCGACATCGTTGTCGCCAGTCGATATCACAACATTGTCTGCTCCCTGCTCATGAACCGGCCGGCAATATCCATCGGCTACGCGCAAAAGAACGATGTTTTGCTGAACGATACGGGGCTGCAGGCATTTTGTCATCATATTGAGAGCTTCGATCCCCTGCTTGTATATGCGCAGGCAAGGGAGATGTTCCTGCGCAGGGATGAGCTTGTCATACCGATTGCAGCTGGGGTGCTGCGGTATCGCGAGCGCCTGGCAGAACAGGAGCACTTCCTGCAAGCCGGATTACTGCACCCAAACTGTTGATCGCAGGGTTTGAACTATGTCGGAATTTCAGGAAGCGGGCGTCTGAAGCGCTGCATCAGATAATCAACAGGTGGAATGAGAGCCATGGCGGGATGACGTCTCAGTGCAAAACCCATGAGTGCTGCAAACCCTGCTTCGTGACGGACAAGTTTTGACAGGGCAGACCAGTAGGCCCGCTTTGAAAGACAGGCGCGAACAGCAAGACGATGTTGCCTCGCATCAGACATGAATGAACCTTCATGATCAAAGAATGACGTAAACCCGGCTTCAAACTCGCGGTTCCAGTTGAGGATACCTGCAACTGTGGCTGACTGATTTTCTGAGTGAACGCGGCTAAAGGCCTGCAGATGTGCGGTTGAGGCGATATTGCCGAGAAGTGCCAGTCGGAGCCACATCTCGAGATCATCGGTGTGTGACAGGGTCGCCCGATAATATCCTGCCTTTTTCTGAATTGCCGTGCGCACAACAGCCGTAGGTCCGGCCACAGGGTTAAAGGCGTGCTTGCAGAGGTGACGGATGAAGTTACCACCAGTATGAATTTGCCAGCTCTCCTGTTGTCTTGTGCCTGACTGAGGCAGGTGTGTCAGGGTTGCTGGAATAGTGCAGATTGCACCGCAGGTCAGATGAACATCCGGACGTTTCTCCAGCAAGCGCGCTGCCCGCAACAGTGCTCCCGGAGCGAGCAGGTCATCGGCGCACAGGATCAGGAAACAGTCCGAGCGTGCCCAGTCAATCCCCTCATTAAATGAGGCATGAGGTCCGGCGTTTCGGGAGCGCAACACAATTTCGACCCTCGGGTCCCGGGCTGCCAGAGCACGTGCCACAGACGCGCTTTCATCCACCGATGCATTGTCAATAATAAGCAGACGAACCGCGACACCGGTTTGAGACAGGACACTATCGGCGCAGGCTGCGAGATAGTGGCCATAATTATAATTCGGGATTACCACGTCAATGGCCGGCTTTTGTGTTGGGGTGTTACACATATGATCTTACTCCGCAGGCTCAGTTCCATCCCGCCACAGCCGTGTCATTCGCGCCAGAACGCGTTGCAGACCGTATCGGACGGACTGAAACAACGGTGTGAGTTCCGTGATGAGAGGGTGGCGTGTGACGGCCAGTGCAGAAACCCAGCCAGCCGCGGCGAGGAGACCACACACGAGCGCACGCGACAGCGGCATATCGAACTCAAAACCGTTAACAGTAAGGATAATCAGCGGCGCGGTGACGGTGAGAATGGTAACCGTCGCACTGCGCGCAAGCTCCCGGGCCAGAACCCGGCAGGAGAAGGCAACATGGCGGCGCACGTAAATGATGGCGATAAACATTTGTAATGGCAAACTGATAAACTGGCTGAGTGCAACCGCAAAAAGTCCATGGAACGCGGCGGCGCAGAGGATGAGTGTGGCGAGAGAACGCGACATAAGATTTGAGAAAAAAGCCTGGCGATTGGCACCCAGTGCCATAAGCAGTGGGTAGGTGAGAATGACTGGAAACCAGAACAGGCTTGCAAGACTGGTGATGGCAACGATGGGCGCTGCCTGCAGCCAGTCTGCGCCAAGGATAATCCGAACCATAGGATATGCAAGAAGCGCCAGCATGATTTGTGCGGGCCAGTAGACGACAGAAATATAGGACAGCGCACGGACATAGGCCCGGCTCAGATCACCGCCAGCGCGTGCGTGCGCGGAAAGCATCGGAAAGGCGACTGTAAAGATGGCAGAGAGGAAAATGCGGTCGGGCAAACCACTGACGGTATTGGCCCTGTTATAGATGCCGACCGAAGCGATCGGCATAAAGCGTCCAAGCATGAGCTGCGGAAAAGTCTCACAGATTTTGTTCAGTCCGGCATTGCCACCGAGATAGATACCGAACTTCCATGCGGTCTGGAAGCTGGCAAGAGACGGCCGCAACAATTGCCCGGCGGGATAGATGGGTATTGCAAGACCGGTTGTAATCATGGCGCTTGCGAGCAGCCCGAAGGCAAAGCACATATGACCAAATCCCAGCATGGCCATCGCGATGGTGACCCCGGCACCGATTGCGGATCCTGCCGTTCGGATACGGGCAAGAGTTCCGAATGCCATTTCACGGCGCAGCAATGCCACGACGGGCAACGACAGGCTCTCAATGAGCGCGGCCAGAATAGTAATATCAAGGAAAAGAAGCAGGGTTTCATCATGATAGGCCCCTGCGAAATAGTCGCGGGCCAGATAGAGTCCTGCGGCGAGAAACAGCGTGACGATCATCAGAAATGTCATTGCAGTTCTGATATCGCTGTCTCGAACGGTGTCGATGCGGATCAGGAACTCGGGACTTGCAAACTCTCGCAGCGAAAAAACGAGTGCTGCGATGCTCAGTCCAACAACCCCTGCCCCGGTTTCAGCGGGACCAAGGAAGCGTGATACCGTGATGACGGTGAGAAAATTGAACATGATGCCCGCATATTGTTCGAGTGCGGCCATCACAAAGCCTCTGCGTCCCCCGTTCATGCTGTGTGTCCCGCCCGGACATTCACGCTGACACTGGCACTTATCTGATCATTTGTGTTCACGTCTTCTCCCCCAGCCGTCAGACCGGCACGTTGTAAAGATAGCCGTTTGCAGACAGTGGGAAATCCCGCCCTTGGTGTTAGGCCCTGGCTGAAAGAGGTATGCGTCCCGCTTTATAGCCAGGTCGCGGCCATCCGGGCGAACCGGTAAAACGGCTGCAGATCTTTCGGTTTTACACGCCCGGGAGGGGGACATGCTCAGTCTGCTCTGGATCGCACTTGTCGCTTTTGCACTGTCGGCCGGTTTCTGTCTTGGACTGCGCGGTCTGGCGCGGGACTGGTATCTTGTCGACGTACCAGATGCGCGTAAAACACATGACGGGCATGTACCGCTTTGTGGTGGGATCGCAATTTTCCTGGCTTTTTTCGCGACCACAATACTGGCGGGCGCAGATTCAGCGAGTGCCCTGGCATTGCTGCCCGGCCTTTTGCTCATTCTTACCTGTGGAGTTCTTGACGACCGGTTTAATCTGCCTGTCGCGCCACGCCTTGCGATGCAGATACTGGCGACGTTCCTGATACTGGAAAGCGGCGGTTTAACACAGTTGCACCTTGGCATGGTGCCCGGTCTCGGCGACAGCCTGGGTATCATGACGGGTGAAGGTGCCGGAGTCATTCTGACCGGATCTGTTTTCCTGTTTGTCGCGCTGATTTTTGGTGTCGGTCTTATCAACGCCGTCAATATGAGTGACGGTATCGACGGACTTGCGGGCTCCGCGAGCGCTGCAGCATTCTTCTGGCTTGCGGTGATCTGTATCGACGCCGGTCAGTCCGGTATCGCAATACAGGCCCTGGTGCTGTCGGCAGCCTGCGCCGGCTTTCTTGTCTTCAACATGCGCCATCGCTGGCGCTCCAAAGCCAGTTTGTTTCTGGGGGACGGTGGCAGCACCTTTCTGGGAGCGGCACTGGCAAGCATTATTTTAACTCTCGCCAATCCCGGGTCGGCGATCGCCTTCCCGATTATGCTGTGGGTGGTTATCGTACCGGTTATCGATACGCTCAGCCTGATTATTCGCCGCTCTGCTGCACGCAGGAGTCCGTTTTCTGCCGACCGGCAACATCTGCATCATCTCATTCTCGACAATGGCTTTTCGAGCAGTCAGGCAACTTTGCTTATCCTGTCTCTCAACTTTGCGGCAGGGGCTGTCGCGTGGGGCGCTCTGCGTCTGAGTCTGCCGGCATGGGCCATGTTGCTCGCTCTCATTGTACCTGTTCTGGCTCACACCTCTTTCGTGCTCCACAGCAATCGCAGACTGCGCCCGGCACCGCTTGCATCTGTCGCGGACGCTGCACAGGCCACAAAGACAAACGCAACTCTTCCAGGGGCAACTTTATGAGTGTTTCCGTTCTGATTATGACATTCAATGAAGAGATCAACCTGCCGGCCTGTCTGGCTTCCCTTGCCTGGTGCGACGATATCGTCATCCTCGATTCCTTCAGTGATGACCGCACAGTGGAGGTGGCGCGCGCTGCAGGCGCGCGCGTGTATCAGCGTCGCTACGACAGCGAAGACCGGCAGCGGATGTATGGATTAACCGAGATAAAATTCAAACATGCCTGGGTCTATACACCGGATGCAGACGAAATTACCCCCGCGGATCTCCGGGATGAGATGCTGGCTATTGCAGCCGACCCCTCCCGTCCGGAAGTCTTTTTCAAAGCGCGTTACAAGAACATATTTATGGGGCAGTGGATCAGGTATGCCAGTCTCTATCCGACCTGGATTACCCGTTTTGTCCGGCCGGATCGTGTCAGGTTTGAGCGTTCAGTTCATTCGACTGCCAGCGGAGGACCGGAAGGCAAACTGCAGGCTCACTTCATCCATTACAGCTTCAACAAAGGCCTCGCAGCCTGGTACGACAAACACAATCGCTATTCGACAGCCGAAGCCGATCTTTCCGCGCACCCTGGTGCTGAGCGTAACATTGACTGGGGCGGACTGCTTTCCTCAGAGGCTGTGCGCAGACGGCGTGCACTCAAATCGCTCTCCCGGCACCTGCCCTGCCGGCCGTCGTTACGTTTTCTGTATATGTATGTGGTGCGCGGTGGCTTTCTGGATGGGAAACCGGGATATCTGTATTGCCGGCTGCTTGCCGCTTATGAATTCATGATTGTTATCAAGACGGAAGAGCAGCGACGCAACCGGGCTTTCGCAGCGATGAATCCCCTGCCTGCAGATCAGCGGGCACTCAGCGGACCAGAACGGCAGATAATATGACGCCGCTGCTGATGTTACCCTGTTTTCTCGTTTTCGGATTTGCCGCATTGTTCTATAGCGAACAAGTGCTGACATTGCCGGATGACGGTGTTGCAGCGGATGTGATCGTCGTTCCCGGAGGCGACGGGCCGCCACGCGCGGCGCAGGCTGCGCGCTTGTGGAAACAGGGCCGGTCACCGCTGATTTTAATCACCGGGGATGGCGACTGCTTATTCAATAAACAGATCATGGTGCGTGACGGCGTCAATCCGTCTGCGATTTTTGTCGAGTGCGGTTCGGGCAGCACCTGGCAGAATGCGCGTTATTCGGTCCCCGTCATGCGGGACATTCATGCGCGGACCGCACTGATTGTGACAAACTGGTATCATTCCCGGCGCGCCATCGCCAGTTTCCGGACGGCCTGTCCACAAATGCATTTCGCTGCCTCAACGATCGGCGGAAGCGGAGAGGCCGGATTTCCGGCAACCGCAGCTGAGTGGGAACTGGTCATCAAGGAATATTTGAAGCTTGGATGGTATGTTGCTTCTGGCCGCATTGTAGCTTCGGATCTCGTGTCAGACGATGGTTTAGCCAGACTTTCCGGGATCTGTGGTGTTTCAGGAGGGAACGGATGACGGTATCTCTCACCTGGATTTTCGCGGGTCTGGCCGGCTGCTTTCTGGTGCATGGCCTGATGTCACGCGGTGAGAGAATGTATCAGTTTCCCTTTCTGGCTGGTGTGATGACGTTTGGGTTCTTACTTCCGCAACTCCCGGCGCTGGTAAACGACCCGTTTCTGCCCTCAGGCGCCTATGCCAAAACGATGTTCATGGGCATTCTGTCTCTGACAATGCTGGCACTGGGCTGGCACATGACGCGACGTCCGCTGCGGTTTCTGAGTATTCGTTTCAGCGAGCGCCGTCTGATCGGGGCAGCGGCTGGTCTTTCGGTGAGTGGGGCTACCTTTTATTTTCTGCTAAGCCGTTTGCCAGGAGACATTTCTATCGGCATGCAGATGACGGGAACGCCCGTCGTCTATCTGTTCTTTGCACAATTGATGCCTTATGGCCTGGCCATAGCGCTTCTGTGCATGGCCCGACGCGCCTCGTGGAGCGGTTTTTCAGTTATCGCATTCGATATGGTGTTCTATCTGGACCGTATTTTAGTGACGGGCAAACGGGCAGAAGCAATTCAGCTTGTTCTTATGATCCTGCTTGCCTGGTGGTTTCATCGCCGCTTTGTCATACCGCGATTTGTTATGGTGGCCGGCATTGCCGCAGGGACGTTCCTGATGACCAGTATGGGGGACTATCGCCAGATAACACGTGCAGCGTCGGGTTTCGTCCTCGACGACATAATGCAGATCGATTATGCCGCTAATTTTCAGGAGACGCTCGACCGCGGCGGTCTTGAAATGCGCAATGCCGTTCAGCGGATTGATGAAATTGACCGCCGGCTTGAGTTTGATTATGGCAAGTTTCACTGGAACCGTGTCATTTTTACTTTTGTGCCTGCCCAGCTTGTGGGGGCAGATCTGAAGGCATCACTGCAACTGGATACGCCGGGCCCGGGCCGTGATTATAATCCGGCGACAGGCACCACCGAGACCGGGCTAGTCGATGCTTTCGCCTCATTCTGGTATTTTGGCGCATTTAAATTTTTGTTGCTCGCATGGATTATGCGCCGGCTGTGGGAAACGGCGATGGCCGGAGAAATGCTGGGGCAGCTCGTCTACATGCTGTCGATTGTCCCTGCGATGCATGCGATTTCCCATCAGACAGACTGGGTGATTCCGGTGTGGCTTCACATGGCGCTGTTTCTGATCCCTGTCCTGTGGTTCTGCCGCCTTCGCAACAGGTCCGTTTCTCTGCCCACATCTCTGGGGTCAGCAGCCGCCTCCCCTCAGTTTGCGAAAGGATAATGCGATGCCTTCAGCAGCACAAACAGGTTCCGGTGGTGCAATCACCGGACGCAGTAGCGATACCTCTCCGATGGAAGGCGGTGCAACATTCACGTTCAGGAACCGGGTGACGCGACTCCTCTGGCAGGTCACGTGGATTGCTCTGGCAGCCTGGACACCGTCTTTTCTCTGGCGCTGGCGTGGGAGATTGCTCCGTGCTTTTGGTGCGGACATCCACAGAACAGCCATCGTGCGTGGCAGTGTTCGCATCTGGTGGCCGGGCAACCTTGTGATGGATGCTCATTCTTCGCTCGGCCCGGGAGTGATCTGCTACAATGTTGCACCGGTGACGCTCGCACCCTATGCCATCGTTTCGCAACGCGCCCACCTGTGTACTGCCGGACATAATATTGATCAGACCGGTTTTCCGCTCACCGCAGCGCCCATCAGTATTGATGCCTGTGCCTGGATTGCTGCTGAGGCTTTCGTGGGTCCCGGGGTGCATGTGAGCGAAGGCGCAGTGCTGGGTGCGAGAGCAGTCAGCTGCCGCAGTCTGGAAGCCTGGATGGTCTATGCGGGCAATCCGGCCAGACCAATCCGGCCAAGACGCAAAGCTTTGTAAATACGCCAGGAAGGCTTGCGCGCTGAAGCAATTGGCGCCTGAGGATTTCAGGACCTGCAGCCGCAAGCCCGGTGCGGCGGGCAGCTCAGGTTGCAGTGTCGGGAAGCTGACGGGTAAGTCCCGCGCTGTGTGTATCCGGGCGGGGAAGCTGACTGGCGTGATAGGCTTTGATGGTTTCAGCTGCGATCAGAGGCCAGGTATAGTTTTCACAAACCAGACGGTGTCCGGCGGCACCCATACGGACCGCGCGCTGGCGGTCGCTGAGAATGATTTTGAGTGCCGAAGCAACCGCATCCGGGGCGACCGGACATACAATTCCGGCACTGGCTGTTGCGACTTCGGGAAAATGGCAGGCATCCGTGATCACCACAGGGACCGCACAGGCCAGCGCTTCTGTGATTGCAACGCTGAACCCTTCCTGCCGGCTGGGCAGACAAAAGCAGGTGGCGCGCCGGAGTGCCGCAATTTTTGCCGCCCCGTAGAGTCCCCCGGTCATATGCACCCGGCCCTGAAGACCCGCGCGGCGGATCTGCTCGGAAAACGGCCTCTGAGCGCCGCCGTCAGGACCCGCGACGACGAGGTCCACGTCCGGGAACAATGGGGCGATCTGATGAAAGGCCTCTGCCAGAATATCGAGACCTTTTTTATAATGCATACGCGACAGAAACAGTACATAGGGGCGTTCGGACAAACCAGCCACGTCCGCACCCGCATCCCTGATTTCATCGAGGAATATGCCATTGGGTATCACCCGATACGGGGCACGCAACGCCAGTGGCTGCATCAGCTCAATCTCATCGCGGTTGAGGGCCTGAATGAACGCTGCACCGTCAAGCATCCGACGAAAACCGAGCCGCAGGGCGAGTTTCTTTTTCCATGCCTTTTGTTGCATGCTCCAGACATCGAGCATGCCGCAGCAGCAGATGCAATAGGCGGTATGATGAAGGCGGCAGAGCGCTGCAACGCGCAGGAGTATTGTTTCCCACACACCATGCATATGCACGAAATCGGCAGCCCGGATCAGCGGACGTGCAGCGCTGGCCGCACGCTGACCCAGCAGGATTTCGACGCGGTCCGGCATTGGCAGCAAGACGGTGCAAACCCTGTCATATCCCGGTATTCCAGCGGTTGCCTGTCGCGCACGTGCGTTGATTTCATCATTGCTGTAGCTTATTATCGTCACATGGTGCCCGAGGAGCGCCTGTGCGGCAGCGAGGCGAACAACCACTGCCTGCGGACCGCCTTTCGCGGGATCAAACGAACCTATGACGTGAACAATCTTCATTGTAATCCTCCCGGAATATTCCGGCATTAAGGGAAGATGTTAAACCTGATCGGTTTCGCCCAGAGCAGACAAAGCCTTGACCAGTCGCTCTCCATAGCGCGCGACGGTAAAATCCTGCGCGCGCAAGCGGGCATTTGCGCTCATACGTACCAGCATTTCGGGGCATGTTATCAGTTTTCTCAGGATTGAAACCGTTTCCTCAACATCACGCACAGGCACCAGAAAGCCGTCGGTTCCGTCGCGTACGACGCTCCCGGTGTTCCGCGTACAGATGACGGGCAGCCCCGCGGCCAGCGCTTCGTAAGTGGCCGTCGCTGAACCTTCACACAGAGAGGGGAGGAAAAACACATCGGCCCATTCAAACTGAGCGCGCATGTCCTGGCGCGGGACCGCGCCTTTCAGGTCTACGCACTGAACGAGTTGCTGCTGTGCATATGGCGAAACATCGACAGGCCCAACCATACGGAACTGAGCTTGTCCGGTGAGCCTGCGCGCCACGGCACCGACATAGGGGGCGCCCTTCCGCAACCCGACCGCTCCGACTGTCAGCACGCGTAAAGGTCCGGGCTTGCGTGTACGGGGACCTATGGAAAACCGGTCATCAACTCCATAGGGTACTATGACAACTTTATGGGGCTCACAGCCCGCATTGATGACATGTTCGGCTACAAATTCCGATGGGCAAATGACCGCGTCGGCAATTTTCCATTCTGCCTGTTCCCGATCCGCAAACCGGGATGCATAGACATCGTCGGCAGCGGAGCTTTGCCAGCCCGGATTGAGCAGCTCTTCCTCACAGGCCAGCTGATCGACAATTGACCGCGGTGCTATCATTTGTTCCACGGCAGTCCAGAGACCCTGCTCTCGCGCGGCGCTGAGTAACTCAAGCGCCTCTCCGCTGAAGGCATAGACGCCTGTGGCGCCGTGAAATCCTCTCGCCGCAACCAGTCTGCCAAAAGTCTCACCGGCCCATATGGCGTTGGCGGTAGACTGCGGGCCGGTCTGGTGCGCCAGTCTCCGCATTGCCGACAGCAGACCAAAGACCGGAAATGTTGTCAGACTTTGCTTTGGAATACCGTTCGGTGCACGACCGGTCAGTCGTCGCACCACGGCGGGCAAAAGAGAACGGGGCAGATAATTAAGCAGACGCGGCCAGCTCTGCGCTGCACAGATATCGGTATAAAAATGTGCCAGCTTCTGGTGGCTGGCAAAGATACGCGGAACGGCGTAATGCATCCGTGCCCCGAGCTGGCTGACAATAAATGAGCCCTGCATTACAATTTCTCCGTCTGAAACCGGCGATCCAGGACAGGCATATTATTCCGGGGGCCAGAGTTACTGATTGCGCCGATCGCTGTCCGCCAGACGGCTGTGCCAAATTCTTTCGAATAGGCTGTTTCCATCAGATAACGTGCGTTGTTTCCCATCGACTGTCGGCTGAGTGGTGAGTTATGGAGCAGCAAAATCGAGCTGACCAGCGTTTCAACCTCTCCTGGACACAGAGAGAGGCCACACTGAAAATCACGCAGCACCATTGCAATTTCTCCTTCGGGATCGCCAATGAAGATGGTGGGACGAGCGGCTGCAAGAACGCCATAGAATTTGCTCGGTACGATACAGTGTTCCAGCTCCGGTTTAAGGGACACCAGGTGTATGTCTGCGGCACCCATACTCTGGGAGAGCTGTTCGACGGGTTGAAATGGCTTCAGGATCACATTGCTCAGACTTCGGCGTGTAACTTCTGCTTCGACGCGTGCACGCTGCTGGCCGTCGCCGATTAGCAGAAAGAGGATATCCTGGAAAGATTTGAGCTGTTCTGCGGCATCGAGCACAGTGTCAAATTCATGGGCGCGTCCGAAGTTTCCCGAATAACCAATAACGAATTTGTCATTCAGCCCCCAGGCGGTACGCAAAGCATTGTCGGCACACGCGACAGGCTTGATTTCATTGCGGTCGGCCCAGTGATGCACGACGGCAAGATTGTCTTTGGGAACACCTTTTTCCGAGAGGAAACCAGCCATCCGCTCCATGGGACAGATGGTCAGCACGGTATGGCGCAGCGCCCAGTTGCGTATGGCAAGCGCCAGCCGGCCTGTAACGGTATTATCTTTTAACATTCCGAGTTCGATAGCCGTTTCGGGAAACAGGTCCATCATCCAGTTGACAAGATGGGCGCCGCGTAAGCGGATAGGAAGTGCGGCAGAGACAGCCAGTAAAGGCGGATCGGTGCAGACGACACAGATATCGTCTCTGCGCGCATTGGCTGCGAACCACGCAGCTGCCCGCAGATGGAAGGTCACATAATCAATGGCTCGTCCAATCAGTGTTTTGCGGCCGAATCCGGATGTCCATATCCGATGGACATCGACGCCGTTGATGGTCTCGCGCGCCGGCAGCGGAGCACTGCTCCTGTCATGGTAGCTGCGACTGGCGAGTACTGTCGTGCTTATTCCATCGCGAACCAGTTCCTGGGCAAGGCTCGAAACCATACGGCTTGTCGCCGATTGATCAGGGTAGAAGTATCGGTTGGCGAGAACCACACGCATGACCATGTCCTCCTTCTGCTCCGTCGCGCATGTCAGAATGTCTGCAGCAATCACCATTCCACAAGAAGGCCAATGGCATAGGTGGCATCGACCGCGGGTGACCCGGTTACGTCTTTGGTAGAACTACAGTCGCGTGATCGGGGATTCCGCCTCGACCTAAGGGGGATGAACCTGGTGGGAGCTACCGTTTTGAAGTCGTTCTGCTGACGCGGTAAATCGCTATGATGGTGCGAGTGGTATCCAGATGGAGGAAAAGTCTTGCCGGAAAAAACAGCTCTCATCATTGGCGTAACCGGGCAGGATGGCGCTTATCTGAGCGAACTCCTGCTGGCCAGGGGATATCGCGTTCATGGGCTTAAGCGGCGTTCTTCGTCGTTTAATACCGGGCGTATCGATCATCTGTATCAGGATCCTCATGATCACGACATCCGGTTTCGGCTGCATTTCGGCGATCTTACCGATGCGACCAATCTCTGCCGCGTTATTCAGGAGGTTCGCCCCGACGAAATCTATAATCTTGGCGCGCAGAGTCACGTCCAGGTTAGTTTTGAGACCCCTGAATATACGGCGAACGCCGATGCCCTTGGCACGCTGAGGCTCCTTGAATCGCTTCGGATTCTGGGGCTTGGCAAGACATGTCGATTTTACCAGGCATCAACATCAGAACTGTTCGGCAACAGTTCGCCTCAGGCACAGAATGAACACACCCCTTTTGCGCCCCGCAGCCCTTATGCGACAGCGAAACTCTATGCTTACTGGACAACAGTCAATTATCGCGACGCTTATGGCTTCCATGCCTCCAATGGCATTTTGTTCAACCATGAGAGCCCGCTGCGGGGCGAAACCTTTGTCACCCGCAAAATTACACGCGCCGTTGCCGCAATTGAACGCGGACTGCAGGATAAGCTTCGACTGGGCAATCTCAATGCCAGGCGCGACTGGGGGCATGCCCGTGATTATGTAGAGGGGATGTGGCGCATTCTGCAGCAGGATGTTGCCGATGATTATGTTCTTGCGACCGGACAGACACATACGGTGCGCGAATTTGTGGAACACGCATTCCATGCTGTCGACAGACAGATTGAGTGGCAGGGCGATGGCGTGGCTGAAGTTGGGATGGACCGAAAGTCGGGCCAGTGTCTGATTGAGATTGATCCGCGCTATTTCCGACCCAACGAAGTTGACTTTCTGCTGGGTGATGCTTCGAAGGCGAAAACCCGGCTTGGCTGGGAACATCAGACTGACTTTGCGGATCTGGTCACCGAAATGGTCGACTGGGATATGCGCAACATCATGCGGGAGGCTGGACGCAATGACGTTTATGGTTAAAAGGAGGGCGCCCCCGCCTGTCTATTCACTGAGCGGCAAGCGCATTTATGTTGCAGGACATACCGGTATGGTTGGATCCGCGCTGTTGCGACGGCTGCAATCTGAGGATTGTACGGTCATTATCAGCCCACATGCTGATCTGGATCTGACCCGGCAGCGTGAAACCGAGCAATTTATTGCAGATCACCGACCGGATGTCGTCATTGCCGCCGCGGCACGTGTCGGGGGAATTCTGGCCAACGCACAGGCACCGGCCGACTTTCTTTACGACAACCTCGCGATTGGAATGAATCTCATCCGGGCCGCGCATCTCAGCGGTGTGGAGCGCTTTTTATGGCTGGGATCGAGCTGCATATATCCGCGCGATGCGCCGCAGCCACTCAGGGAAGCTGCATTGCTCACCGGGCTTCTCGAACCGACCAACGAGGCCTACGCAATCGCCAAGATTGCCGTACTCAAATATGCGCAAGCCTGTGCCCGGCAATATGGTGACCGCTTTATGACGGCAATGCCGACCAACCTCTATGGACCAAACGATAACTTTGATCCGGGTCTTTCCCACGTGCTGCCTGCTTTGATGCGACGCATTCATGAGGCAAAGATCTGCGGAGCCGGCCATGTCACGCTGTGGGGCAGCGGTACCCCGCTGCGCGAGTTTCTGCATGTGGACGATCTGGCAGATGCCTGCATACATCTGCTGCGTTTTAATGCGGGCACGGAACCGATCAATATCGGCACAGGTGAAGAAATTTCGATCAATGATCTGGCTGTCGCAATTGCCGGTATTGTTGGTTTTGCAGGCAAACTCGATCATGATCTGAGCAAACCCGACGGAACGCCGAGAAAACTTCTTGAAACTGCGCGCATGCAGGCGCTTGGCTGGAAACCGCAGATCCGCCTGGAGGATGGGCTCAGAGATATGTATCGTCATTTTTTGCAGGACGTTGCCAACCCGCAGGTGTGCTGCGAGAGTGCATCCTGAACCCGGGCTGATACAGCAGAAGGCGTCGCATTATCTGCGGCGCCTTTTTTAATCCAGCCTGTCAGCCACCTTGTGATTACGATGGTGAACCGGATAGCCGGGTGAGGTCCAGTTCAATGCGCAGAATATCACCGGGGCGGATTTCCGTGGCCTCGGTAGCGACACTGTCGACGAAGGCGCCATTGACATTGCGGCTGATGGTAAGAACCAGTTTCTGACGCATAGCAGCCGATGAAATGTTTCCGGAGGATTTTGCTATTTCGGCCATCGTCTGCAATTGTGCGTTGCTGCGCATTTCCATACGCGCAATATTGAGGTCCAGCTCCTGCAGATTGGTGGCCGCGTCGCTTTTGCGGACTTCCTCAAGACTGGCGAGGCGCTGCTGCACGGCGAGTTGATTTTGTCTTGCCCGTGCGAGAAAGGACGCAAGCTCAAGCGCAGCACGGCGGGTAGCCGAGAGATCCCGTTCCATGTCACGCAAACTGGATTTTGCTGCCAGACCACGATCAACGAGCGACTTGCTTGAATCCACATTTTCCTGTTGCAGCCGAATTTCTGCATCGTGAAGTTTGATGCTCTGCTGAAGGGTGCTGATTTCATCGCCATAACTTGCTGCCTGTGCTTCCAGAGCCTGGCGCTCAGCGGCAAGATTGTTGCGACGGACCGCAAAAAGTGTCTTTTCGCCCTCCAGCATTTGCTGGTTGAGGGCGGCTACCTGTTTGCCGGCGGGTGCCGGATCGGGCAGCACATAACTGAAATCCGTTCCTTCAAGTTCTGCTTTGAGACGTGCCCGCCTGATCGTGGCCGTTGTGATCTGCATCTGCAGATCATTGTAATCCTGCTGCGCGGTAATGAGCTGCATGCCGGCGGTCACAGCAGGCGCTTCGCCTTTTCCGGCGCCTCCGGCCAGAGCCATTAACTCCAGCACGACCATGCCGG
>Ga0256901_1000829_pt1 | contig 16434 bp, 17 predicted proteins | sample MC6MC0689MT_FD_190200 | JGI IMG/M metagenome (GOLD analysis project Ga0256901, IMG submission 190200) | Metatranscriptome of enriched soil aggregate microbial communities from Iowa State University, Ames, United States - MC6-MC0689-MT... | ecosystem: Environmental > Terrestrial > Soil >... | reverse complement strand
TTTAAGACAGCCTTTTCTACCTACAAAACTTACAATGTAATTTAGTCAAGACCCGCCTTAACCAAGTACTTTATTTTAGCCTTACATTTAATCTCAGATGTAGTCGTGCGTGTAGCTACGCCAGAAACTTTGTATTTAAATGTGGTACCAGACATGTAATCTTTAATTTCCAAATCGCTGTTCACTGGTACGTCTATTTCGTAGCCATTAGCAGGTGGCGTTGCAATGTTGGCAATCTCTACAAAATCTGATTTTACATTAGACGCAAACTCTGCTTTGATTGATGATAAGGCTGTAAAGTTATCGTTAGGAAATGCGCTATTATTTTCCGCTGTCACAATGCAGGATTGAATTCTGGCAGATTTTATGTTTTCAATACTCACTTCACTGTTCGACGATTTGATGAGCTCGTTAACGTCTACACTTACGTCATAGGTACCAAACGCCGTGTTGCCTGTTTCTGTAATTACAGGTATCGTAAATTCAACTTCAGTAGTTACCGGTACTTCTACTTTTACCAGGTCTTTAATCTTATCGCATGATACGAAGCTAAAGCTTGCAGCGCATAATGCTACTACGGCGAATACTAATGATTTTTTAAACATTGTTTTCAGTTTTATGGGTTATCGTATGGATTGAAAAATTATAATCTTATGCCTATGCAAAGACCGAAGCCTCTAATAGCGGCCAGGCTGCCTTTTGTTTTCACAGTGGCGCTATTGCCATCTACTTTAGATTCAAATTTGAAATTGCCAATCTCAATTTTAGTGTCTTCAAGGTCTTGTCTTAATTGCTCCTGATCTTCAGCAGATAAATTATAGCCTGATGCTTCAAGGTTTATTCTTGGGCCGGTATAATATGGTCCTAAAATCCACCAATCCAAAGTTACTCTATTCCCAAGACTAAACTGTGAGCCAAGCATAAAGCCAATACCTAATGTAGAATAGTTGCCTTTGAAATTAATATCTGTACTTACGTTTTTATCATCCGTAAATACATAAATAGAATTAACATTGAATCTTTCGTAGCGAATAAACGGAGCCACATAAAAGCCATGACCATAGCCTCTTTTGCTTAAGTAGTACCTAAACTCAGGCGTTATTGCAAAGCCACCAACTTTGGCGTTGTTTAAGAATTTGGCGACCTCATCGTCACCGTTTGCATCGTCTGTTTCTGTTAAACTTTCAATCGTGCTTTTAAAGGGTAGTGCACCTTTAGGCATTAACCTGATACCTAAGCCTACTGACATTTTCTTAGTCAATATACGTTCATATTGCAAGGAGATATTTTTCACGACCAATGAACTCAAATTCAGTTTTACAATGTTGATGGGTAGGGCATCGGCCACAGCTGCGGTAGTTTCAATTTGCGTTTCACCATCGTCAGCTAAAGTGTCATTTTCGTTTTGTGCACAAATGGCAGATAGCGGCATGATTGCCAATAAGAATAGAAATATTCTTTTCATAAATAAGTGTGTGTAGATAATTAAAATGCAAAGCTACTTAATGAAAAGTTAAATTCAAATACCCGAAAATGGGTATATGAAATTTGACAATAGAGGGAATGAATATTGTTTTGTTTTTGGTTAATTATTTTTGCACCTCAAAGTAATAAGTCGATGAAAAATATAAGGCACATAATTCTGGATTTTGGCGGAGTCATTATTAATATAGATTACAAGAAAACGGAGCAAGCATTTGTAGATTTAGGCATCGCTGATTTCGGCGCTCGTTATTCGCAATTGCAACAAACCGACCTGTTCGATAAATTTGAAACAGGCCATTATACACAAGAGGTATTTATAGATGGCTTAAAAGGCTTTACGGGCAAAGATATTAGCGAAACTCAAATTGTAGCAGCCTGGAATGCCATGTTGTTAGACATACCTCTGCGCAGATTGCAGATCTTGCAGCAGTTACAATTGCACTACGATATGTTTTTGTTGAGTAACACTAATATTATTCACGAAGAAGCATTCAATAAAATCTTGAAAACGCAATGTGGTTTCAACTCCATGGGTGTTTTTTTTGATAAAGTTTATTACTCGCATAGGGTGGGGTTGCGCAAGCCTGACAAAGAGATTTTTCAGTTAATTTTAGACGAAAACACTCTTAACCCTGAAAACACTTTATTTATAGATGATAGTCCGCAACATATCGAAGGTGCAAGAGCATTAGGTATACAAACTATCTTTCTAGAACCAGGAATGACCATTGAGGATACCATCTTTAAACCAAAGGTGTAATCCAGTAATCAAAATTTTTACCACATGCAAGATAAAATCCATAATTGGCATCAGCAAATAGATACCAGTACCCGCAAATTCAGAGAGCAATTTGAGGAACTTTCCATTGCTGAAATAAACCGTAAACCCAATGCAGGCACATGGTCTGTAGCAGAAAATATACAGCATTTGATTTCTGTAAATGAATCCTACTTTCCGGTGATTAAGGATGCAAAAGAAGGTAAATACAAAGTTCCATTTACAGGTCGGTTCCCTTTCTTTGTAAATTTTATGGGCAATGCACTACTTAAAAGTGTAGAGCCAACAAGGCGCAAAAAAATAAAAACACTAATGGTGTGGGAGCCCGCTAACGCAACGATGGCCGAAGGTGTATTGCAAAAATTTGAGCAACATCACCAAGAGCTAAAAAAGGTAATTACGGAATCTGAAGAATTGATAAAAGCTAAGACTGTGATTTCGTCGCCAGCCAATAAAAATATTGTTTATTACCTGGACAAAGCCTTTGATATAATGGTAGCGCACGAACAACGGCACCTAAATCAGGCTAAAGAAGCCATGGAATTTGTGTTCGATAACCAATATCACTTTGATATTTAAGAAAATATAAACTTATATTCCCTTAGGCTAAGACAATAATTGCATAGCTTTCATGGTTAATAAGTCATCTTATAATTTGGTAACAAGATGGTGCTTTACGGAAATTGAGGTATCTTGCAGCCGCAAAAAAAATATAATTTAATATGGATTCTTTCATTGACCTCTTACATAACCTCATCGACCCTGATTGGTTAATGGATCATGGCGCAATGTGGCTTGTAATGTTTATCATTTTTGCCGAAACAGGCTTATTTATTGGCTTTTTCCTTCCAGGCGATTCGCTATTATTCATTACAGGTATGATGATAGCCACCGCTAAGAATAACATGATACCATTTGAGAACAATGCCATGAACTTGATATTCTGGATTGTACTTATTACTATTGCTGCCATTGTGGGCAACCTAGTAGGTTATTGGTTTGGTAAAAAATCAGGGCCACTGCTTTTTGAGCGTAAGGAAACTTGGTTGTTCAAACGTAAGCACCTTTATTCTGCAAAAGAATTTTATGAAAAACGTGGTGGTGGCGCAGTTATGATAGCTCGTTTCTTGCCTATCGTACGTACGTTTGCGCCAATAGTTGCGGGTATTGTAGGTATGGAATTTAAAAAATTCTTCTTATACAATGTAATGGGCGCTATACTTTGGGTAGGCGGTTTGCTTACTATAGGCTATCTATTAGGTGAAAATGTTTGGGTAAAAGAACACTTGGAATATATCATCATTGGTCTTGTGGTTGTAACTACAGCGCCGGTATTGGCCAAAATGTTTTTCGGTAAAAAGAAAACACATACCGATGTAAAAGAGCCGGATGAAATGACAACGGTATAGTTTCAATTAATGTATCGAGAGCCCTGAATATTTTTCAGGGCTTTTTTTATTGCAATACACTACCATGCTAATGCGTACTTTTGCGCCCGTGAAAACTATTGTTGAAACGGTGTGTGCCATTTTGGTATTTGTGCTCTTGCTGCCTAGCAAAGCGCAGGCACAAACCTTGAGCGATACCTTGAATGAGGTACGTATAAGTGACGTAAAACTTAAGGACACTACAATAGATGTGCGTCAGCAATTTGCCGCAGGCCAACAGTTGCAACAAATAGACAAGACCTATAAAGACCTGTACAAAATGCAGTCGGTGGCGCAGTTGCTTGCCCAGCAAACTCCAGTGTTTATTAAATCTTATGGTATAAATGGATTGGCCACACTTACGTTTCGTGGCGCTTCTGCAGCTCAATCGGCGGTGTTGTGGAATGGTGTTCCTATACTTAATCCAGCCTTGGGCGTAGCTGATGTTTCCTTGCTCAACTCGGGTCTTTTTGATAATCTGGCTTTACAATATGGAGGCTCTGCTGCGCTGTTTGGCAGCGGCAATGTAGGCGGTGCACTCGCATTAGGCAATAATGATGCTACGTTCACGCAAAGTAAAGACGCAGCTATAACCCTTGGTGCAGGCAGCTTTGGAAGAAAAGACTTTGCCGCAAAGGCAAGTTATCAAAATAGAAGGTGGCGTGTGGCCTTCCGCTCTTTTTACCAGCAAGCCAACAATGATTTTGATTATTTGAATACGATAGGCATAAAGCAAAAGATCAGCAATGCACAATTGAATGCTGCCGGAGCTTTACTTTCTGTAGATTATAAATTTAAAAATGAAAGTAAAAATGAACACATAATTGGGGCACAATTGTGGATGCAGCGCTATCGCCGCGAAATACCGCCAGCGCTTTTTGAGCAAGGCTCGGAAAAGCTACAGACCGATGCTTCAATAAGAAGTCTGGTGAGTTGGCATAGAAAGATTAACCGCAATTATTTTTACGCTAAGGCATCGTATAATAGAGAGTACTTGCGTTACCAATACGTGGTAGTGCTGCCTGATAATAGCAATACGGTAGGTCAATACTACCAGGAAATTGGATGGCGACATACTTTAAATAAAACAGTTGATGAGGAAGCGGCGTGGCTTAACAGTCATCAGTTTCTAGTGTTCTCACCTTTGCAATATGCAGTAGCTTCGGGTGAAAATATTAGTAATACAGAATATCAATTTAGACCTGCAATCGTAGCTGCGTATAATATTCAGGCCTTTAAAAATAAGCTAAGTGCGAACATAAGTGGTAGGCAAGAATGGGTTAATAGCGTTGCTGCGCCAATATTGCCGGGCTTAGGCGCTGGTTATAAATTGTTACAGGAACGTAAGGACGCCAACCATTTTACCCTACAGTTGCGAGCCAATGTGCAACGCACCTATCGTATTCCTGCACTCAACGAATTGTATTATTTTCCTGGTGGAAATAAAAACCTAAAGCCAGAACAAGGCTGGTCGCAGGATGCGGGTTATCAATTTATTTTTCAAAAGAAGCATCAGGATAGCGACATTAGTGTTTTTGAAATTACACATGATGTCAGCGTGTTCAATAGAAACATTCAAGACTGGATTTACTGGATGGGTGGTGCCATTTGGACACCTTATAACATAGCCAAAGTACATAGCCGAGGTATGGAGACAGATAATAAACTAAGCTTACAAGTAGCCAATTTTAGATTTCACATTGGTGCTAAAGTGGCTTATGTTTTGTCTACTACGGAAGATTCTTACCTGCCCGGAGATGGTAGCAAAGGCAAGCAAATCCCCTATACGCCCAGGTATAATGGTCAAGGAAATATTGGGTGTTCAAGCGGCAAATTATTTTTGAATTACAACCATACTTACACCGGTTATAGATTCACTACTATCGACGAGTCGCAGTTTATAATGCCTTATCAAACGGGTAATTTGCAAGCTATGTACACCTTGCAAAAGCAGCAATATGCAATAAGTATTTCAGCGCAATTGCAAAATATCTGGAACCAGCGCTATGAAGTGGTGAACGCACGCCCAATGCCGGGCAGAAATTTTCTTTTAAGCCTACAGTTGGGCTGGAAGGGTTAATGGGCTTAGCTTTCAACTTCTGTCTATCTATTTACAAATACTTCAACATGGTCTTAGGGTCAATGGCATGATGTGAAGCTGTATAAACCACTTCTTTGTTTTTTACAATAATTATTTGCGGCGACTGATGTGTAACGTTCAGATGCTGTGCTATAAGATTGGATATAGGGCGATGCGCCAATAAATCTAAGTAATTAATATCGGCCTTGCCATCCAGGTGCGCATAGCCGTCTTGTAAACGTTCTTTAGCATGGGCACTTATACCGCAGGTTACGCTGTCCTTAAATATTATTTGCGGTTGTGCATTCGACTTTTCAATGATGTTGTAAAAATCTTCTTCCGTTGTAAATTCTATCCAGTTATGCATGTATAAAGTTTAGCTGTTGTGCGATTTAATTGTTTACGATAGGCAATTCGAAATAGAAGGTAGAACCCTTGTTGGGTTCGCTTTCCACCCAAATTTTGCCATCGTGGCGGCGTATTATTTCCATACATAAATATAGGCCAATACCAAAGCCCGATATGTTGCGTGTATGCTCTCCCTCTATACGATAATAGCGCTGAAAAAGCTTTTCCTGGTCTTCGGCTTTAATGCCCATCCCTTGGTCCTGCACACTTACTATCACTTTGCCCAAGGTTTGCTTACACGATAAATTAATGGCTGAACCTTGAGGTGAGTACTTTACAGCATTGCTTATAAGGTTAATAATAACGGAACTAATTTTATCATAGTCAGCCTCTATCATTAAGGGCTCGCAGGATATATAGTGAATGTGGTGCGTAGTAAAGCTGAATTGGGTTTCGTTCATTACATCATTAATAAGGTCAACCAAATTAAGCCTGCGTTTTTCGATAACCATTTTGCCCGATTCAAAACGGGATATATTTAAAAAGCCATTGATGATATTTACCATCCTATTTACTTGTTGACTAGATTTAGCCAGGGCTCCGGCAGTAAAGTCATCGTCGCTGTCTTCAAACTTTGCTTCCAAAATTTGCAACATTGCTTTTAGCGAGGTTAATGGCGTTTTCAATTCATGACTAGCCATGCCTATAAAGTCATTCTTACGTTGCTCATCCTGCTTGCGCTCCGTAATATCCCTTGCAATTTTAGACAAGCCTATGATGTTACCTTTATCATCTTTTACTGGAGAAATAGTAAGCGACACATCAATAAGATTGCCGTCGTGCATGAGTCGTCTGGTTTCAAAATGCTGTACCCTTTCGCCAGACTTTAAGCGTGCCAATATCTCAGGCTCCTCGTCATGTCTATCAGGAGGTATGAGCTTGTATATAGTTTCTCCAATCATCTCTTCAGCCGTATAGCCAAACATGCGCTCTGCTGCTGCATTCCAGCTGGTGATAACACTTTCCAATGTCTTACTGATAATGGCATCGTTAGATGATTCTACTATAGCTGCAAGCCTTGCGCTATTTATAGCATTGGCTTCTGTTGTTTTTTTTGCGCGTACCTTATCTGTAACATCAGTAGCTAGTATCATTACTGATGTAATATTTCCATCATCGTCGCGTATAGGTTCGTACACAAAGTCTACATACGATGTTTGCATTTCGCCTAAATACGCTTTACTTATTTCTTGTTCATTCTGCCTAAATGTTTTGCCGGTCAAGCGTACATCTTCAATTATGGTATTGAGTTGGTTGGTCATTTTTATATCCAGTTCCCAGCCCGTATGCTCATTAAAAGTTGTTTTGTCCTTATCAATTATTTCAAGAAAACGGTCGTTTACTTCTTCAATTATAAAGGGCTTGCCTTTAAGGATACACATGCCTATGGGAGCTTGTTTCACCATGTTGCGCAAATTTTCTCTGCTGATGCGTAAGCGCTCCATGGAAACAACTTTCTCCGTAGTTTCCATACAGACGACGATAATGCCTCCGATATTACCATGCTCATCTTTTATAGGACTGTAGCAAAAATCGAAATAGCAAGGCTCCAATTGGCCATTACGGTTAAGTGGCACGAGCAAGTTCTGAAAAGTAATTACTTCACCACCTTGCCTTACTCGCTCAAACATAGGGCCAATGGTTTCCCATGTTTCAATAAAAGAAGCTTTTGCGCTAGAACCCATAGCCCCAGCATATTTGGATGTACCTAATATAGGTCTGTAAGCGTCATTATATAATTGGATATAATCTTCGCCCCAGCAGATGGATACAGGAAATGTATTGAGCAACATCATACTGGTAGCTTGTTTCAAGGCAATGGGCCAGTTATCTGGACTGCCCAATGTATTGCTACTCCAGTCTATGCTTCGTATCAATTCACCTGCCTCGCCACCTCCATATAAAAATGGGTGTTCGGTATTTGTAGTCATGCTGCTAAGCTCGCTCATGTTCAGCCATTGTTTCTTTAATGCTATCGACAATAAAATTATAGAAAATTTGACGAAGGTATTTATGTTAGAATTATAGAATTGCTTAAATTAATTATTCTCCCAAAGCCTTATTTATAGCTGGTTTCACCTTTGTGCCCAATATTTCTATTGTCTTCATCAATGCCTTGTGGGTAGGGGCGCCTACGTCTACATGCAGCAGAAATCTTGTTAACCCAAACATTTCTTGATGATATAATATTTTGTCGATTGCTGCTTGTGCATCTCCAATAAACAGAGCGCCTTCTTTGCTCCGGCCGCCTTCAAACTGCTCTTTAGTATAGGGCGACCAGCCTCTATCTCTTCCAATCCTATTCATTTGAGCAGCATAATTTGGGAAATAGCTGTCCGCTACTTCCCTGGCATCATCACCTAAAAGCCCATGTGAGTGGGTACCCACTTGCATCTTTGTAATGTCATGACCAGCCTTTATATACTCTTCTTTGTACAATTGGAAGAAAGGTTGGAATTGTTGCGGCATGCCGCCAATGATGGCTATAATCAAAGGCAGTCCTAGCTTTGCGGCTCTTACAACAGATTCTGGTGTGCCGCCTACAGCTACCCAAATGTCAAGTTTATTGTTAACTGCTCTGGGTAGCACTTCCTGATTTATTAGTGGTGCGCGGTATTTACCTTTCCAGTTTATAACATCATTTTCATTTATTTCCTTAAGTAAATGTAGCTTTTCGGAAAATAAACCTGCGTAGTCGTTAAGGTCGTAGCCAAACAGCGGAAAGGATTCGATAAAACTGCCGCGGCCTACCGTAATTTCTGCTCGGCCATTGGATATCAAATCTAAGGTAGAAAAATTCTGATATACACGTACCGGATCGGTAGAACTGAGCACGGTAACCGAACTTGTAAGTTTTATATTTTTTGTAATTGTAGCTGCTGCCGCTAAAATTATTTCAGGAGCAGATACAGAAAAGTCTGGTCGGTGATGTTCGCCAATTCCAAATACATCCAAGCCTACTTCATCTGCCAGCTTTATTTCTTCCATCATCTCCTGCAAACGCTGCTGCGCAGACTGAAATGATTTGCTAGCTTGGTTATAAGCCAGGTCGCCAAACATGCTAATACCTATCTCCATATTATTTACAACAATTTATTATGATGCTTTGGCGATAAAGATAAGGCTTACAACATTACTTGATAAAACTAAAACCAAGATGTACTTGGATGTGACTTGTTCTCCAAGATTCACTTACGTTTGTGTTGTTGCGATCAGATATGCCAAACACATAGCGCACACCCGCATTCAAGCCAAGTATGAGCTCAAGTTCTGCGCCTACAACGCCAGATAAATAGCCTGTTTTAAACACATCTTTAGTTTCACGCACCAGGCCATGCACATCATCTATAGAAACCACGCCTGTGTATTGTGGGCCAGCCATTAGCCAAAGGCGTTTGGGCAGAATATTGAAGCCAACCAATACAGGAACGGAGAGTTCATTCATTTTAAAATCGCCATTTCTTATACTAGTGGCGCTGTTATCTACATAATTACCAAAAGCATCTTTAAAATTATCGCCAGTTGTGATCTTACTTTGAGAAAATAACAGTTCTCCCTGTACCCTCACTTTTTTAATGTCTATGCCTAAAAAAGCGCCGCCGAGAAATGTGCCGTTAAACTCATTTTTTAAATTGCGTCCTTGAGTTTTGTCGAAGCTAGCTCCGGCTTTCAGCCCTAGGCGCAAATCTTGTGCTTTGCTTTGAAAAGATAAAAAACTGCAGGCAACAATAGCCATTGCCACTTTTGTAAAGAATCTCATATTATTGGTTTTGGTATGATTGAAAATTCAGATAGCATTGGTTGATGACATCTGAATATAGCATTGGTGTAAAACAGCAATGTTTCAAAAAGGTTGTGGTTGCAACCTAAACTAATTCTATAACCGTAATTTCAGGCAGAATACCTAACCTGCCAGGATAGCCAAGGAAGCCATAGCCCACGTTTACATTCAAGTATTGTTTGCCCTCTTGGTATAGTCCTGCCCATTGCTTGTATACATATTGCACAGGGCTCCACTTCATCCAGGATAAACGTAAGCCAAATTGCATGCCGTGTGTATGACCACTTAAAGTAAGGTCAATGTCGCTATGTTCTGGTCTTATTTGTGCATCCCAATGGGTAGGGTCATGGCTCATCAAAATCTTTACAGGTACATTTTGCCCAGCCAAGCCAGCACAGGCTTGCGCCAAATTACCGTGCTTAGGAAATCGGGCCATATTGCTCCAGTTTTCTACACCAATTAGAGCAATTTTTTGACCCTCACGTTCGAAAACAACATGCTCGTTCATCATCAGTTTCCAACCCATGTCGGCGTGGTGTTGTTTCAATTGTTCTAAGTTAGCCACTTTGGCTTCCGCCGACGGCCACTGCACATAGTCACCATAATCATGATTGCCCAAAGTTGAATAAACGCCAAGTGGAGCACTGAGTTTGCTAAACACTTCTTTGTAAGGTACAATCTCGGTAGACACATTATTTACCAAATCGCCAGTAAATAAAACTAAGTCTGCTTTTTCCTTCGCAATCAAGTCAACACCATGCGCTACTGCTTCTACATTGTCGAAACTGCCGGCGTGAATGTCTGAAATCTGTGCAATTTTAAGTCCCCTAAAGGCTTCCGGGAGATTATCAATTTTGATTTTATGGCGTTTAATTACATATCGATATCTATTTTTAGGACCATAAAGAAAGCCACTAAACAATAAACCGCCAGCAAGAATAGCCATACGTGCAATAAACGAAGAACGAGATATTCCATTTGGAATTTCAACGGGTTCTTTAGGTGTTTGAGGGAAAAAGCCGCTTAGATGTCTGGCGCACCAAGTAATTAGTCTGCGCAAATCATCAATAATCATGAAGGCAGCCACCAGCACTTTCGCTGCTAAAAAACCCATTACGAAAGAGATGATTAATATGCGTAAGGATGGGTTGAAATCTTCGCTGGTCCAGCTTCTGAACGTAAAGAGACTAATCCAGACCAGTATGGTAATTAATGCATAGATGGCAAATACAGTATACCGGAAAGTATTGTTGTAGTTGCGCATTGAAACATTCACCGCAACAAAGCTATAATACTCCAGAACGGCGAATATAGCTAGGGAAATAATAATACCGAATTGACTGCGCATCTACGTGTTTTAAGATTGTATTTTAAAGACTCCAAAATTATTGGAATAATTTCAAAAAATACTTGGTAATTATTGTGAAATTTATTTACCTTTGCCATCCTTACAAAAACGGAGGATGTAGCTCAGTTGGTTAGAGCGTTGGTTTGTGGTTCCAAAGGTCGCGGGTTCGAGACCCGTCTTCCTCCCAAAAGCTGAAAAGTAGTGTAGCAACGGCTTTTCAGCTTTTTTCTTTTCTTTATTTAATCGGTAGTCGGAAATAAAAGTTAACACTTTAATTAACACTACTGTGATTACATTACCAAACAGCTGCTACTGCAGCGATCTCAGCGTATTCCCCAAAAATTGGAATACAAAAAAGGCCAGCATCAAGAAAGACTGGTATATCAGTTATCGATTTTACGATCCTACTCAAAAAGCAAAATTCCCAAAAGGCAAGCTCGTTATTTCCAAAGCTGGCATCAACTTGTTTAAAGACCTGGAACAAAGACAGAGCCTGGTTAAAATTGCAAAAGACGAAATTTTGCATAACCTCCAAATCTTTGGCTATAATCCAATGCTTAAGATTTGTATACCACCACCTGATGTTGAACCCATAGAAGCAGAGCATTTTGAAATAGATCCATCAACGCCGATATGCGATGCGCTAGAGAAAGCCTTTCAAAGGCTTAAAGATTACGAGCCTCAGTCGCTATCGGACATTAAAAGTGTCCTTAAATACATTACCATTTCAGCAAAGGAACTAAGGTTGGAAACTTTACCAATCAAAGATGTAAACAGGAAGGTGATGAGGCAGATTGTAGACAATTGCAATAAAAGTAATGATCGGAAAAATAAATATCTCAACTGGTTAAGTGTTTTGTTTGAAGAGCTCATATACATCGAAACCATCGAGTACAATCCGGTCGAAAAAATACGGAAAGAAAAGGTTGTTCGCCAAATAAGAGCAACCATAAATAAAGATGACAGAAAAACACTCGATGAAAATTTAAAAAACGACAACTACAACCTTTGGCGCTTCATGCACATCTTTTTCCACTCTGGCGCGCGACAAACCGAACTTGTAGGGATGAAGGTATCTGATGTTAGTCTACACAAGCAAGAGTTCAAGGTATTAATTAAAAAGGGTGGTCAATGGGTGTACAAAGTTAAGGTTATCAAGGACGTTGCTCTACCATTTTGGGCTGAGCTTCTATCTGCTGCAAAGAAAGATGATTATGTTTTTTCTACTTACTTGAGTCCTGGACAAACAAAAATACACGCAGATAGAATTAATAAGCTGTGGAAAAAATACGTAAAAGATCCTTACGGTATTACAGAGGATTTCTACAGCCTGAAGCACAGCCACACTACTGAAGTTGTTCAATTATTAAGTAACAAAGCAGCTGCTGAACACAATAGCCATACGTCTACCCGTATGGTCGATACTGTTTACGATGTTGATTTCAATAAAAGAGCAGATGCTACGGTAAAGCATCTGCAAAATAAGTTTGTGTAACTCTATTGACCTAAATACGAAAAAGAAAGAGATATCTCTCTCTGCTGAAATGGTAGTGGTGTTCCGTTCAGAATGCAGGTAGCAATATTTGTTCCATTCTGAACGGACAATACTCCCCCTTCTGTGGACAAGTTTATTGGACTGAATGCTATAGGGTATCTGAACCCAGACAACGCATTGACAGGCAAAAGAAATGTAAAGAACGGGCTAGATGCATAGAAGCCACAATTTAAGGTGATAATGTTTCCTACGCGCGAATAATTAGCATGTCCACCTGACGTAATGTTAGCAGATCCTGCACCGTTGTATTGGTAAGGCTGAACGCCACCCAAAGATGAAATATCAGGCATTGCTCCAGGTATTCCTTGTGGCCCAGCTGGGCCGCGCAAATCAGGACCCAATGGCCCCCAACCTGTAGGCGTTTGCCAGCGCTGCTTTGTTCCTTGCCACTGAACCGCAGGCACTGGACCAGGAATTCCCTGTATGCCTTGAGGGCCATGCAGGGAATCTAAATATTGTTGTAGAGTGCCAATAAAGCCGTCAAATTCAACTGCAAGATCATAGGCTGATTTGCCATCCTCAGGTGTAGGACCTCCAAATAAAACTCCCATAATTATGAATTATTCAATGTGATAGTAAAATGATGTGTTGCCGCCAATCGGTAAATCTTCATGAAGTCGAATTATACACGATGTCGAAGTTGGAGGCGAGTAAGATGTGACCTTTAATGTCGTTTCCATGTAGGTAGACAACAGCACAATAGATGCGTAAGGTCTTGCTATTTGATATGTGATAGTGATATTACTACCTGCTGGTAAAACAGAGCCACTTGTATTCAATAATGTTATTTGTCCTTTTGTATCGGTACAATTGTGAGGTGTTACGCTCAATTCAACGCCTCCGCCTGAAATTGTAGGAGTACCAGCAGGAAGCAATTGAGGGAGGTTTGCTAAAAGCCAATCCTTATTTACAAATTCTTCCCAGCCATCCCAATTGTCCCCTTCATCAATTGAATAGTTCGTAAAAATTCTGGAATGACTTCCTGTACCGGTATTGCTGCCATTAAGAATTAAAAACTGATTGACGTAATTCTCTTTTGTAAATACCATCAATGTGCCGCCCCATCTATATTGTAATATATCGGGTGGGTAAGATGTGTTACTTAAAGGTATTTCTTCGTTTTCTATAATGTAATATCCTGGACGTATAATTACCCTTAGATTTTCCGTAACAACAATTTTTCTTAGATAACGAAAATCTGTAGTCGGATCACCTATCATTTCACTAACAACACTTGAAGCCCAAACTTTACTTGGTGATGGCGTAGCAGATGGATCCGTTAAGACATCGTTTTTGTCAAACTTCTTATTGAGAACATCCTTCATCTTGTTGTGATTAGGAGCTGTCCAATCTTCCTGGTCTACTTTATCCGGTACATCATAAACGTTATCTGACATCTTACACAAATATTTGCATCAAGTATAAGATATTTTTAGGGGCATTATGCCACTTAGTCATTTTTTTTATAACCAAAATACCCTGTAACCAACAACAGCTACAGGGTATTAAACTCTCGATTATTCTCAATTGACTAGTACATCACATCTCCTTTTGTACAAAATTATTAATTGGATGAGTCAAAATATGGCGTACAAATTGAGTATTTTTGCAACAAGCGTTAGCTCAAGAATAGAGTGCCACTAGCGTGGTAGATGCAAGTGTGAAAAGCTTTGCACGTTAAGCCCTACTTAAAAAGTGGGGCTTTTTTGATTTTAGGAAGGCTATTTTTAGGAATTTCCACGGCTCCAGTGGTTAGAAATTTGAAGCTCTAAACAAAATATTTATACATTATCAAATTACCATCTTTGTGGATAAAACTTCCCTAATAGGCACTTTTTTAAAGCTATCTTTGTAAATAGAAAAACCTCATCGGGGGATGAGGCAGTACTATATTAGATTGGAAATCGTTGGGACTGCAAAGGTAATAACCTTTTGCAGATTACAAAATATTTCTCCATATTTTTTAATCTCTGATCTTATTTAGTTTCTGCCTATTCTCAGGTTGAGGGATTTATTAATCTCAAAAAAATTAAATAATGAGAAATTTCGATGTCGTACACGTAAAAGGTACAAAAGTAAGGATTGAAGACGATTACATCTGTTTAACAGATATGGCAAACAATTCAAATGATGAAAGCAAAGCATCCGATGTTGTTAAGAATTGGATGAGGGCAAAGTCGACAGTACTTTTCTTGGGTGCCTGGGAAAAGAAAAACAACAAGAATTTTAAAGTGGTCGAATTCGACCACTTTAAAATAGAATCTGGGAATAATAACTTTTCCATAAGTGTAAGCTCATGGATTGAAAAAACCGGATCAATTGGAATCTATACCAAAAAAGGTAAGTTTGGTGGGACTTTTGCACATAAGGATATAGCCTTTGAATTTGGTTCTGCTATTAGCGCAGAATTCAAGTTGTACCTAATTGAAGAATTCCAAAGGCTTAAAGAGTTAGAACTTAAAGGCAATGGTTTAGATTGGGGTATTAGAAGGTATTTGTCAAAAGCTAATTGGCATATTCAAACAGATGCTGTAAAGAAATACATGCTTCCAGTCTCTACATTGCCTAAAGAAAAACATTTTATATGCTACGCTCAAGAAGGAGACATATTGAATTTAGCCTTATTTGGATTTTCTTCAAAAACATGGAGGATTCACAATCCTATATTGGCTTCAAAGGGGCATAATGTTAGAGAATATGCAAGTACTAATGAGCTCGCAGTTTTGGCCAGCTTAGAAGGCATTAATGCCGTCATGATTAAGAGCGCAATGCCCTATAATTCAAGACTGGCAACATTAAAAGAGACTGCCATGGAACAATTGGAAGTTCTTAATAGACAAAACATTGAAAATTCTGTAAGGAAAAACAGTGACGGACAATTTCAAGTATATTATAAAAATGATCAGTTAGGGATGTTTCCTGCTAAACCTGACGAAAGGTTAATTGGGAAAGTAGGTTAGGTTAATAATGGAGGAATATTAAATAAGGCCGCTCAATTTGGGCGGTTTTTATATTTCCTTATTTTCGCGGAATGGCATTTCAACAATCAAAAGAAGCACTAGATGAATTAAAGAGATTGAAAGAATTCTTTGAGACAACTCCGATCCTAATTAAGGAATACAAAACAACTTACTTTAAAGTTTCAGATATTCCATTGTTCATAAACTCAGAACTGGTTGCAGCGGCTTCATTCTCATCTAAAAATTCATTCAATCCTCCATTGTCTAGGTTGCAGGAGTTAGAAAAAGCAATAAGAAATCAAATTTAAGATTTAGCAAGACTTTTGTAATACTCGATCATTTTATTAGCAAATTCATCTCTACGCCTTTGCATTTCTGCAATCTTTTCATCAGCTTCTTTGAGTGCTGCAATAGGATCAATTATTTGAAAACCGTCATCCATTCCTATGTCAAAATCAGGATTCGCTTTTGCGCGATCCTCTAATTGTTCAGGCGTATACCAATGTCTTTTATATGGTGATCTTATCCAGCATTTTCCAATTTTCGCTTCACGAATTAAATGCCACAAATGAAATCGGTCTTTGGGTGGTCTAATCATGATTGTTAGTTTTA
>Ga0256901_1000828_pt1 | contig 16441 bp, 13 predicted proteins | sample MC6MC0689MT_FD_190200 | JGI IMG/M metagenome (GOLD analysis project Ga0256901, IMG submission 190200) | Metatranscriptome of enriched soil aggregate microbial communities from Iowa State University, Ames, United States - MC6-MC0689-MT... | ecosystem: Environmental > Terrestrial > Soil >... | reverse complement strand
TGCACTCGGCCACCAAGTACCTCAACGGGCACTCGGACATGGTCGGTGGCATGGTCGTGGTCGGCGACAACGCCGAGCTGGCCGAGCAGATGGCCTTCCTGCAGAACTCCATCGGCGCCGTGCAGGGGCCCTTCGACAGCTTCCTGGCCCTGCGCGGCCTGAAGACCCTGCCGCTGCGCATGAAGGCGCACTGCGCCAACGCGCTGGCCCTGGCCCAGTGGCTGGAAAAGCACCCGGCCGTGGAAAAGGTCATCTACCCAGGGCTGAACTCGCACCCGCAGCACGAACTGGCGACCCGCCAGATGAACGGCTACGGCGGCATCGTCTCGATCGTGCTCAAGGGCGGTTTCGCCGCGGCCAAGCGCTTCTGCGAGAAGACCGAACTGTTCACCCTGGCCGAGTCGCTGGGGGGCGTGGAAAGTCTGGTGAATCATCCCGCGGTGATGACGCATGCCTCGATTCCGGTGGAGCGCCGGGAAAAGCTGGGGATCAGTGATGCGCTGGTGCGGCTGAGTGTGGGCGTGGAAGATCTGGGGGATCTGCAGGTGGATCTGGATCGGGCACTTTCCAGCTGATATCAGCGAACGTGGAACTTACGCGTTGCATCTTCGGCTGGAGGATGTAGCGCCGGGAATTCAGGAAGCTCAAGAATGTTCAATTCAAACCAAGCGATGAGCCTGGCGCCGACCACCGCGCTGCGCTCGATCGTGCGTTATCGCACTCTGATTCTCGAAATGATCAAGCGAGAGGTGGTCGGGCGCTACAGGGGCTCGGTCATGGGCCTCCTATGGTCGTTCTTCACTCCTGTCCTGATGCTTGTGGTCTACACATTCGTCTTCAGCGTGGTGTTCCAAGCTCGGTGGGCCGGTGGTTCAGGTTCAAAGACAGAGTTCGCGGTGGTTCTGTTCATCGGCATGATGATCTTCGGCCTGTTCTCCGAGTGCATCAACCGCGCGCCTTCTCTCATCCTTTCCAACGCAAACTATGTCAAGAAGGTGATCTTTCCGCTGGAGATCCTTCCAGTGGTCTCACTCGGTGCGGCGCTCTTCCACTTCGCCGTCAGCATGCTGGTGTGGTTGCTGTTCTATATCGTGTTGTTTGGCGTGCCCTCTATCCAGACCCTCTGGCTGCCCGTCGTGCTTTTCCCGCTGCTGTTGATGTGCCTGGGACTCTCCTGGTTTCTGGCGTCTCTGGGTGTGTACCTACGCGATGTCGGACAGGCCATCGCCGTTGTCACCATGGCGTTGATGTTCATGTCGCCCGTGTTCTTCCCCACTGCCGCGATGCCAGAGGCATTTCGCCCCTACCTGTATCTCAGTCCGCTCACTTACTTCATCGAGCAGTCCCGTGAGCTGCTCATCTGGCACGGGAGCATGCACTGGTTTACATGGCTGAAGATGCTCGGGTTGTCCTTGGTGATGGCCGCACTTGGGTTTGCTTGGTTCCAGAAGACCAGAAAGGGTTTCGCCGATGTCATCTGAAAACGCCATCGAAGTAAGTGGGCTCAGCAAGTGCTATCAGATCTACGACAAGCCTCGTGATCGCCTGCTGCAGATGATGCTGGGCAGGAGCGGGAAGCGTTTCTATCGTGAATTCTGGGCGCTGCGGGATGTGTCCTTCAGCATTCCCAAGGGCCAGGTGTACGGCATTCTTGGCAAGAACGGTGCGGGCAAGTCGACGCTGCTGCAGATCATCTGCGGCACCTTGGCCGCGACGGGTGGCGAGGCCCGGGTGGCTGGGCGTGTCTCCGCGCTGCTGGAGCTTGGTTCGGGGTTCAACCCCGAATTCACCGGCATCGAAAACATCTACATGAATGCCCAGTTGCTCGGCCTGACGCGGCCGGAGATTGATGGGAAGCTCGACAAGATCATCGCTTTTGCCGACATCGGCGACCACGTCCATCAGCCGGTCAAAACCTATTCCAGCGGCATGTTCGCGCGACTGGCGTTCTCGGTGGCCATTCATGTGGACCCCGATATCCTGATTGTCGACGAGACGTTGAGCGTCGGTGATGCCTGGTTCCAGCACAAAAGCATGGCGCGCATGCGCAAACTGATGGAGAGCGGCTGCACGGTCTTGTTCGTCAGTCATTCGATCGATGCGGTGCGTGCACTGTGCGACTACGCCATCTGGATCGATGCAGGTGCGCTCAAGATGCATGGCAACGTCACCGAGGTGACGAATGCATACATGAACGATGTTTTCGTCGAGCACAACAAGATCATCCTCGAGGCCAACGAGGTGGCTGCCGATGCCAGCGGGCACTTCCCGGCCGACATGGAGGAAGCGGAGGCGATGCACGCGGCCGGGTTCTCTGGTGAGCGAACTGACATCGCGGCAGGGCACGCTGATGATCGACCTGAAGAAGGCGCCGTGCTCCGAGTCGAGCGTGTGGGACTGGTGGATGCGCAGGGTCGTCCGAGCAAAAAGATCGAACAGGGCGAAGAGCTCACGCTGGCCGTGGACGTTCGCTTCTATCGAGCCTTGAAGAACATCAGCGTCGGGTTCCTGATCAAGGACCAGTTCGGACAGGACCTGACCGGCGAGAGCATCTTCAACTCGCAGCGCAAGGGTACTGACGTGGTGGCCGGCCAGGTGCTGAAGGTGCGGTTCAACTCGCCCAATCAGTTGCGGGGCGGGCAGTCTTATTCCGTGGCGCTCCGGGTCAATCAAGTCAGCCGCTGGGACCGCAGCGACAACGTGACCATCTACGCGGACGAGCTGGCTGCCGTTTTCGACGTCATGGCTGATGTCGAGCAGCCTATGTGGTTCAAGTTCAAGATGCCTTTCAAGGTGAGCTACTGATGAATCGAATTGACGTGAGCGTCGTGTTGAACATGCACAGGGAAGCGCTCTACCTCCTCCCTACCCTGAAATCGCTGGTTGGATGCGCGAAGCGGGCTGCGGAGGAAGGAATCGTCGTGGAGCTTGTAGCGGTTTTTGACCGCACCGATGATGCGACTCGTGAGGTGTTCAGGTCGCACGACCTTTCCGCATTCGCGGGGGTCGAAGAAGTCGATGTTGATGTCGGCTCGCTGGGCCTGGCGCGGAACGCAGGCATCGAGCGTGCCCAGGGCGACTATGTCTGGACATCGGACGCGGATGATCTGGTGTCGTCCAATTCCATTGTTGCGCTCCTTGGGGCTGCACGTGGGCATGAAGGGGACAAGGTCGCCGTATTCCTCGAGTATCTCTGTGCCTTCGGTGAGCAATATCACAACGTACGCTACGTCGACTCAAAGTATCTGACCGCAGCGGATTTCGCGCTCCAGCATCCGTATGTGTCGCGCATCTTCATCCAACGCTCCGCCTTCGATACGTTGAAGTACGATGACCTCCGCGTGACAAGCGGCTTCGCGTATGAGGATTGGTACTTCAACTGCCAGTTACGCGCGGCTGGGTACGACATGATCGTCGCACCGGACACCATCATCTTCTACCGTCAACGGTCCGGCAGTCTGCTGCGCCAAGCCAACGCGGCATCAGTTCGCTTGATTCCACACAGTCGTCTGTTTGATCAGGACGTCTTCCTTGCCGATATGCGCGAGAGCAGGAGGCGAGCGGGTGACTGGGATGCAATGCTCGCCGAACGGCAGTCTATTTTCCATCAGGACACGACTCGACGCATCGTGGAATCCGAGATCCTGCAAGATTTTCTGCAGGAAGCAATTCAGCTGGAGCCGGAGATCGAGCCGCATCGCATCGAGAGCGCGAGTAGCTACAGCCCGATGCCCTGGAACCCGAATCATTGGGGCATGCAGCTAGAAAGCCTGTACCGCATGATCGGCGATGGTCGGTTTACCGACGTCGTCCTGCTGCCTTGGCTCAATGCAGGCGGGGCGGAAAAGTACATCCTGCAGGTCCTCAACGAGATCGTCACACAGCAGCCAACAGCGAGGGTCATTGTGCTGGCGGGTGAAAGGGCGAGAAAGCATGAGTGGGTCAGCAAGCTGCCAGCAGGGTCGGTGTTCATCGACATCTGCAATGCGTTCCCGCATCTGGAGAGCACGGATCTGGATGCATTGACCATCCGGGCGATGCTGGCTGTCCGCGATGGCGACGCGAGGCTGCACGTCAAGTCTTCCGCTTTCGCCCATAGGCTGCTGGACGCCTATGCACCCGTACTCTCCCGGCTTTTCCGGATTGTCTATTACCGCTTCAGCGATGGAACCTATCGATGGAAGGGTAAGGTCCTGCGCGGGCCTTGGGGTGCAGGCGTGCTGCGCAGGCACCTGCCGGGATTCTGGCGCGTGCTGACCGATTGCGAGGCGATCGTCGCTGCCGATAGCACGTTCCTGGGATCCCTGCCTTCCTACCGGCCAATCTACGCACGCTGCGACGCAGTGAAGGCCGAAAGCGTCAGCGGATTGGGGGCTCGCAAGAAGCTGCTCTGGGCCTCTCGTGTGGCGCCTGAAAAACGGCCGGAACTCGTCGCTTCGATTTCCCTGGGGCTGTTGCAGCGTGGCCTGGCCGTCCAGATTGACGCATTTGGCATGGCTGATCCAGGCATCAATGCCAAGCAGCTTTTTGCCCAGAGTGGCGCCAAGATCAAATACCGTGGTGGCTTTACGACCTTCAGTGAGTTGCCGGTGGGCGAGTACGATGCTTTCCTGTATACCACCGCCTTCGACGGCCTTCCCAATATCCTGCTTGAGATGGCAGGCGCCGGGTTGCCGATCATCGCCCCGGATGTAGGTGGCATTGGCGAAGTGGTCAAGGATGGCGTCAACGGGTGGTTGATTCCTTCAAAGGATGATGACGCTGACTTGGTCGATGCCTATGTCGACGCCATCGTTTCACTCTACGCGGATGGCACGGACCTGCGTGGAATGGCCGAAGCCGGCCGTAATCTGATTGAGACGCGCCACGGCGCTGACGCTTTTGCCCGGCAGGTCAATGACGTGCTTTGTCTGGTCCCCGAGAATAGTCGCAAGGTTGTCTGATGCAACACCTCCACTTTTATGCAGATACGCACAGCATTGAACTTCTCGCCTGCGAAGGCGCGAAGGCGGTACTGATCGGTAGTGACTTTGGCTACGGAAATTTTGGCGACCTGTTGCAGCACATGGGAAGCATCAACCGGGTCAAGCGGGCCTCTTCGCTTTCGGTCGTTTCGGTGCTTTCCCTGGATGCGATCTCGCGCCATGTTGGCGTATCGGCTTTGCGCCAGTCATATGGCGTCGATGCGCAGATGTTCGTCTCCTCCGAGCCCCTGAGCGCCGAGCGGGCCGAGCAGTTGGGCCTTGCACGGGTGCGGACGCTGCGTAACGTCGCCTGCGTCCAGCTTTATGGCGGTGGCTTCCTCAATGAGATGTGGGGAAGCTTTGTGCTGCAGGTGACAGAGTTCTTCCTGCGCAATCTGCCTGGGGCCGCCTACTACATTTCCGGCCAGCAGATTTCGAAGAGCTACGCCCCGACCGTCCAGGCGCACGTCGATGCATTCCGTCCGCAGCTGGTCGGCGTCCGCGATCGTGACTCGCTGGACACCCTGCAGTCGTTGGGAACAGAGGCGCACTACTCGTTCGACGACGCGGTCGAGCCCCTGCAGGAGTTGTCGCAGCTGCTCACGCCTCGGCGTTCGGCTACCGGTGCCTTCCTCCACCTGAACTCGTCCGGATACACGGGCAACAGCGCCGAGATCGGGGAAATCTCCGCGCATATGCGCTTGCTTTCCGAGCGGTCCGGGCCCCGCGATCTTGTGCTGTTTCAGGCTTTCCAGGACTCGCGCGAAGAGGTCATCGATTCGATCGAGACCGTCAAACGCCTGGAAGGAGGACTCCCGTTCGTCGATATGAATACGATCATGCTTGTCTCCTACATCATGAAAGGGGGCGAGACATTGTCGCCGGCAATCCTGAAGGGAGAATACGGGTATGTGTGTTCCTACCATGTCACCCTTTGGCTGCAGCTCAATGGCATTCCGTGCTGGCTGCGAAGCAGCAATCCTTACTATGACCAGAAACGCAGATCGATTGGCGTAGAAGGCAGTTTCGAGTCGTTCCTCGAACACATGCCGAAAGTTGATCACGTGTTGAACCTGGAAGAGCGTGCTGCATGGGTTCGAGGTCTGGAATCGCGGCTGGGTGACCTGCCGCGCGTGGAGAATACGTTGGAGTGGGCAGCGCTTGATGGTGATGCTGCGCGCCGTTCGTTCAACTTCAAGGGCGAACCGCGGATGGAGACGCGATTGAACGAGAGCTGGGCCGCTGTCTGTGGTTTGCAAGAGGACATAAATCGCCTCAACGCCAAGTTGCAGACCACGCAGGCGATGCGGGATGACACAGACAAGAACAGACAGTCCATCGAAGCGCGATTGGAGGCCTACCGCGAGCGACTCACGAGTGTGGGTGCGGAAGCGCGGCAGTATCGGGAGCAGGCGGAGCATGAGCACACTCGATGGCGGCAGGCATACGAAGCGGAGCGTACTGCCAGCGAGCGTCTGCAAGGCATCGTGCACAGTCGTTCATGGACATGGACCCGGCCGATCCGGGCAGTCATTCGATTCGTAAGAACAAGGCAATTCGACGAGCAGGGAACGGTCGGCCTCTTCGAGGTGGCCAGACGGATTGGGGCGAAGCTGCCACTCCCGCCATCCGTGAAGTCCCGGCTCGGGAGCGTTCTTCGACGGCTTCGCAGGCGTTGAATCCGGTGCGCACGCGCCGCATGTGGTCTTGGCATGTGGCGCGGAGCACGCCGGCTCCGGCAGGAGACTTGCACAGTTGTTCCGGATCCGCGCAGTATGGGCGGGGATTTCGCGGTGTAGAGTTCAGTAGAGGTAGCTGCAGACCAGTCGCACCGCACGAAGCTTAGCTGTTGACCCCCTTTGACCGGAGAGGCGAAGCATGAAGCAATGTACCAAGTGCCGTAACTGTTATGAGGCGATTACCTGGGTTTGCCCTGCATGTGGCGTCGCGCCGCCGATCATTGATGGACGCCCAGCGTTCGCCCCGGAGTCGGCGATCGCGACCAGCGGATTCAATCCCGAGGTTTTTTCCGAGCTGGCCAGCCTGGAGGCTGGAAATTTCTGGTTCGAAGCTCGTAATCAGCTGCTTGTATGGGCACTACGACGCTACTTTCCCCGGATGCTGAGTTTCCTGGAAATAGGCTGCGGCACTGGGTTCGTGCTCGATGGTGTCTCCAAGGCATTTCCGGAGGCAAGGATGGCCGGCAGTGAGATCCTCAGCGCCGGCCTGCCATTCGCTGCCGCCCGCCTGGGGCAAGCTGAACTCCTGCAGATGGACGCAAGACGCATTCCTTATCAGGATGAATTTGAGGTCATCGGGGCCTTCGATGTGCTTGAACACATCGAGGAGGACGAAGGCGTACTGGCCGAGATCCACCGCGCACTGACCGCCGGAGGAGGTGCGATATTCACCGTCCCGCAGCATCAGTGGCTATGGAGTGTGACGGATGAGCACGCGTGTCACGTGCGTCGCTATCGCGTCGGTGAACTGCGCAGGAAGGTCGAGCGCGCCGGCTTCCGCGTTGAACTGGACACATCGTTCGTGAGCCTGTTGCTCCCGATGATGGTTGCTTCGCGGCTGTCGCGGAAGGATGCTCTTGCCGACGACCCCAACGCCGAGCTGAGGCTGTCCCCGATCCTCAATCGGATGCTGCTGGCAGCGATGGCCGTCGAGCGTGGCCTGATCAATGCCGGGATGCGTTTTCCGATCGGCGGCAGCGGACTGCTGGTCGCCCGCAAGATCAGTTAAGGCTGTGCCTCGCGTTATGGGTCATTGATCCAGTTAAGCGTAGTAGGGAACCCGCCGGAGTTCGGCGGTGAATCGCTCCCATGTGAAGTTGGAGACATTCTTCTTCTGCTTGCTGATCCACCGGCCGCGCGTCTCCGTGTCGACCAGGCTGCGGATGACTCCTGCGTAGTCGTCCAGGAGGCCTTCATCAGCGACCAGTTGTTCACTCGGGATGAGGTCGCTGATACCGCCAACGTTGGGGGCAACAATCGCGACGCCACAGCTTGCCGCTTCGAGCAGCACATTCGGAAGGCCATCCCAGCGTGTCGTGTAGACATATGCCAGATGGCCGCTGCTGACGATGTCCGAGAATCGTTCGTAGCTCCCGTGTAGGCTCACGTTCCTCATCCGCCCTAATTGCTTCAGATACGGGTCGTTGCCCCTGAGTGCCGAGCCATGTACGTCCCAGTGGAAATCCGGCATGGACTTCGCCAGAGAGATGAGGAAGTCGGGTCGCTTCTGCCGCTCCAGGCGACTTGCCCACAGCAGTCGCTTGCCTGCGGCAACACTGTCCTGCCTGTTGGGCGCTGATGGCATATCGGGGGCAGGAAAATGAACGACGTGGAACAATGCTGGATCCGCACCAAGTGTTTCACACCAATCGCGCGGAGAGGCGCTGTTGTCAGTGATGACCGCGTCCAACCAGCGGTGGCAAGTGGGTAGATAGTGTTGCGCCAGACCTTCTGATCTTCCTTCAGGGCTGAGCTCATCGCAGTAGAGTGAAGAGAATATCCGGGAACTCTGCCGGATGGCTTTTCCGTATCTCTCAACGGTACGCCATGCCGTATGGGAGTTGATGATGTGGACCCGGCTGGGAGCCAGCTGAATCAGCAGGCGAGCAAGCACCCGCTCCTGCTCATGCTGGGTGTTGCTAAGAAGCGAAAGCTCGGGGCCCAATTCGACGAAGGGAATCGATGCATCGAGGCGGCCCGCCCACGGGGATTCACCTGTTTCAGTGGCGAGCACCAAGGTTCGATGCCCGAACACCTCCGTGCAGGCACGCGCATGGTGCAGGGCGCCGAGATCGGCCCCTCCGCGCTTCAGCCACGGAACCAGGATGACGGTGTCGAATTGTCCGTCGCCGATTCTCTGTCGAAGACGCTGATATGCGTGACCCGCCTGGGTCCAATGCAGCGGAGGAATGAAGGCGGTCGGAGCCCGGCCCAGGACGAGTTCCGGCGTCAACAGCGGGTCTACCCGGATGGCCAGGTCGCGCAGGTCCTCGATGGCCCATGAGGGGAGTGTGCGCATTGAGGGGGGCGGGGGAAGCAGTGCCCGACGCACAAGCAGCGATTCGACCGAGGGCCAGTTACCCGACGGATGGATGGCCCTGGCGAGCCTCAGCGTCACCGCGATCAACCTGCGCTGAGCGCCGTATGGGAGACGCCCGAGCAACAGTCGATCGAACAGGTGGTAAGCAACGCGAACAATACGCCGGAGAACGGTCATTGAAGGTCGAACAGGCTAGTCGGAGGAATCAGGGCATCCTGGCTTGAATGGGCATTGTTCAACGAGCCAGAACTCTTCTTTCTAACGTAGTGCACCGTGTCTGGTACGACCAGATGCGCATTGCCCTTGGAAAGGGTCTCGCAATTCCAATGCCAATCTTCAAATCCAAATCCGGACTCTCCGGGACGGGCTCGTGCATAGGGCGTCTGGAGGTAGACCTCGCGGGACGCAAAGCTGCACGCGTTCCAGGGGTTTGTGACCAGCATGCACGCCGAATCGAACGTAGCTTCGTCGCTGCTTGTCTGCCACCAGAGTGCAGTCTCTGCCTCGAACGTCACCACGAGCTGGGGATGCAGGATCGTGTTCTGTGCATGCAGGTCGCCGAATCTTCTGCAGCGGACAATGAAGTCGGCTGAAAGATAATCGTCTCCATCACAGATCAGGACCTGGTTCCCAGAGGCGGCCAGGACGCCGGCATTGCGCGACATGCCGAGGTCGCCGCAATCCAGAGACAACAGGCGGTCCACCGCTCCGCTCTGTGCATGCCCCGAAAGAATGCGCGTCGTTTCCTCGTCGGCCCGATCCAGCGTCGCAAGAATCTCAAGTGAGATGCCCGCCGCCGCTGCGGCTTCTCTGCAGCGAAACAACGAGAGTAGACTTTTGTGTGCCAACAGACCCTCGCGATGGAAGGTGATAAGGGCGGTGACGTCCGCGTCAAGCCTGGGCGACATTGTTGGAGTCACTCCTTCCTGGACGTCAAGTGCATCTGCCAGCGCCAGGCGTCCCTGCACATCTCGTCCAGATCACGTGTGGATGTCCATCCCAACAGCTCTCTCGCGAGCGACGGGTCCGCGAAGCAGGACGCGACATCGCCCGGCCGCCGCTGCACGATCTGGACCGGGATGCTGCGTCCGATCACGCGTTCGTAGGCAGCAACCACTTCAAGGACGCTGTAGCCTTGGCCGGTGCCAAGATTCACCGTGATACTGCGCTCGCTGTGGTCGAGGTACTCGAGCGCCCGGACATGGGCGATGGCCAGGTCAACGACGTGGATGTAATCGCGCACACCCGTTCCGTCGATGGTTGGATAATCATCGCCAAACACCTGCAGATGCGCGCGCTGGCCATTGGCGACCTGCGACACATAGGGCATCAGGTTGTTGGGTATCCCGCTCGGCGACTCGCCAATCAAGCCCGACGGGTGAGCGCCAACCGGATTGAAGTAGCGCAGTGACGCGACGTGAAGTCCCGGGGAGGTAGCAGCCACATCTTCGAGCAACTGCTCACAGATCAGCTTCGTCCGTCCGTAGGGATTGGTCGTGCGTGTGACGGCCGACTCTGGAATCGGACATTTCTCCGGTTCGCCATACACGGTTGCCGAGGAGCTGAACACGAATCTCTTGATGTCGCATGCCTGTATTGCCTGCAGCAAGGTGATCGTGCCCGAGATGTTGTTCTCGAAATAATCGAGGGGGCGTTGCCATGATTCGCCAACCGATTTCAACGCGGCGAAGTGGATGACCGAATCGATATCGTGCTCGCGAAGGATCCGCTCGACAAGGGGGCGATCGCGAATGTCCCCCTTAATGTACACGGGCGCACGTCCAGCTATGGAGGTGACGCCAGCTACCACTGTCGCATCGCTGTTCGCAAGGTTGTCCAGGATCACCACGTCATGGTGGCGTGCCAGCAGTTCAACCGTCGTATGGGAGCCAATGAATCCGGTGCCGCCGGTTACCAACACTTTCATCTTGAAGTACCTATGAGTAATTTCAGAATACAACCGCATCAAGGGGGGGCGTCCACCGACATCTCAGGGGCCAAGCAAACCGGCCCCTGAGGCACGGGTCAGTGCATACAGACGATGACTTCGTCACCTTCCCGATGCAGTGAAGCGGGGTTTGGATATTTTGCCGACGTCGAGCAAAGCTCGCTGAACTCCGGGGCAAGACGGACTGCTTGATCGCGCCCCGTGGCCTCGTCGAACAAGGGGTCCAAGGCCCAATCAACGCTCAATGCCGAAATGTTGAGATCCCCTTGGGCGATGCTCTGGGCGATATCGTGTGACCATGTGGGCCCGACGATTGCCAGCTTTCCAGCGGCGTCGGGGTACTTTTCGTTTGCGAGCTGGGTAATATCCCTCGCCTGCATCTGATCCCAGCGGTTCAGACGCTGCTGATTCGAAAGAATGGTCGTGCTGTGTGCCGCGAAAATGCAGGCGCTCACGATCAGAAGAATGCCGGCAAGTGACGTTCTCCTGCTATCGACCGGAATCGCCATGGCTATTGCCGCAGCCAAGGCAAATGGAACTGCGATCAGCGTTCGTGGAACCGGCCACCACGATGCGGATGCCGCCGTGGGAATCAGTGCCGCAGCCGTGGCAACCACGAAGGTCAAGAGTGCGATGGAGGCCAGGCGGGGATTCCGGGGAAGAAGTCCCGCAAACAGAAGGACGAACGCGGTCAGCGCGATCACCTTGGAGGGCCAGGCTACGATGGTCTCCGAGCCTGCCCAGAGCGACGGGAGCAGGCGCGCGACGTCGGTGGCGCGCTCCGCCAGCATGCCAGCTGCGACCAACTGGGTCCGCTGCAAGGCGGGGGCATCGAACACGACGATGCAGAGTTTGGCGACGAGCATATTGCCGACAATCAACACGGCTCCAGCCAATGCGGCGTGGTAGATCGGGGAGATCCAGGCCGCGCGCCGCAGAATCCCTGCGCCGAGTACAAGGGGGGCGTGCCGCTGTTGACGGCGAAGATGCACGCATAGCACCGCAATGGCCAGGAAGGACGTGGCGAGTTGGTTGAATCCCATCACTAGCGTGCCGACCAGGATGCTTCCGATCAGCGGGAGCATCCGTACCGGGTGATTCGCCAGCGCGGTTCTATACAGCCGAAGGGCGTACCACATGCCAAGGAACATCAGGGACATGGGCAACGCTGACTGACGGAAAGACACGTACTCCGTGTAGTAGGGGTGAGCACCCAACAAAGCGCCGAGGCCGATGGCGACCGAAGCCGAGCCCCTCTTTGGAAGGTCAAGGGCGTCTTTGAAAAACAGTCCACTGAACGCTGCGGTCGCGGCAAGCCCGATTGTCGAAAAGCTCGACATCGTCAGATGGCTGGCGTGCACGACGACATCCATCAGGGCACTACCATAGCGCCCTTGCGAAATGAAGAACGCGGCGAGGCTCTCGTCCCCGCCCTGCCGGATGATGCCGTAATCATCCAGCGCGTAGCCCGTCGTGAAGCCGATGAGCTTCGAAGCCAGGAAAAGGGCGACGTAGGCCAGCAGGAACAGCACGCCGGCATCAAGATGGCGCTTCCATGAATGCTGTTGACTACTCGCCGCATAAGACGGAATGCTGCCATCCGGATCCGTCTGGTGTGCCACCGGTGCTGGGTTCGTCATCACTGCCCCGCGTGGATGGCTGCGTCGGCAGCGCTCAGGACAGTGTCCAGCTCCGGCTCGAGCCCGAGCCAGAGCGGCAGGCGAACCAGGCGGTTGCTGATGTCATCGGTGACGGACATGGCTCCAGCCGTTCTGCCGAACTGCTCGCCTGCGGGCGAGGAGTGCAGAGGTATGTAATGGAACACCGTCTGCACGCCACTTTCCTTCATGCTGGAGATGAACTGGGTACGGGCTTCCAGGGTGGGCAGCAACAGGTAATACATGTGTGCGTTATGCACGCACTCATCGGGAACGATAGGGCGACGCAACGCACCAGCGGCCTCGTGCGGTGCCGCCCAAGCATGGTAACGATCCCAGATCGCCAAGCGTCGGGCCGTGATCGCTTCAGCGTCTTCCAGCTGCGCGCTCAGGAAAGCTGCGATGATCTCGCCCGGCAGATAGGATGACCCGACGTCCACCCAAGTGTATTTGTCCACCTGGCCGCGGAAGAAGCGGCTGCGGTTGGTGCCCTTTTCACGGATGATTTCCGCGCGCTCCCCAAATGTTGCGTCTCGGCACAGCAACGCGCCGCCTTCTCCCGAGATGACGTTCTTGGTCTCGTGGAAACTGAAGGCACCGAGATCGCCAATGGTGCCCAGAGGGCGGCCCTTGTAGCGGGACATGATGCCTTGTGCCGCATCTTCAATAATCACGAGGCCATGGCGCTCGGCGATCTCCACGATGGCGTCCATCTCGCAGGCCACGCCCGCGTAGTGGACGACGCAGATTGCCCGCGTGCGCGGAGTGATCGCAGCCTCGATCAGGCTTTCGTCGATGTTGAGGGTATCGCGGCGCACGTCGACGAACACCGGGACGGCACCACGCAGGGCGAAGGCATTGGCCGTCGATACAAAGGTAAAGGACGGCATGATCACTTCATCGCCAGGCTCCAGGTCCAGAAGCAGGGCCGACACTTCCAACGCCGCAGTGCAGGAGTGCGTAAGCAGTGCGGTCGCGGCTCCCGTGTTTTCACGTAGCCACTGGTGGCACTGCTTGGTAAACGGGCCGTCTCCTGACAGATGGCCATTGGCATGTGCCTGGCCAATCATGGGGAGTTCCTTGCCGGTCATGAACGGGCGATTGAACGGAATCATGGGGTCTCTTCACGGGAAGCAGGGTGAGTTCAGCCTTGACTGATGATGATCAGGCCGACGATGACGGTGGCCAGGCCGATGGCCTTGGACAAGGTGAAAATCTCGCCGAACAGGGGGACAGCTGCGATGCAGACGATGAGGAAGTTCAATGCCATGAACGGATAGGCACGGCTGAGTTCAAGGCGCGAAACGGCCAGCATCCAGCATAGTGAGGCACCAAAAGCAGCGACAAAAGCTGAAATCACCCATGGTTGGAGCAGCAACTGGAATACTACTGGCAGCTTCCCGAACCATCCCAGGGTGGTCGCCTGGTAGGAATTGGCCTGCCATTTGATGACCAGCTGGCCATAGCTCGTGAGCAGGACAGTGGCCGCCACCATGAGCCATGGGAAGAAAGCGCTGGAAAGGTTCACTGCTGGCTCCGCTGCGCGTTCAAGCGGCGATCAATATGGAAGGTATCGTAGGCATTTGCCAGAAGCAGTCCGGAACGCGACCACTGACGCTGTACCGTGTAGTTCCAGATCTGGGTGGAAATGCTCAGCTTTGCCAACCCCTGTTCCGAGTAGTGATGAAGCAGGTGACGCAGCAGCGTTCCATAATGTCCCCTTCTCTCAAAGGCAGGATGGACGGCGTTCAGCACGATCTCGACGCCCTCGCCCTGGACATCGCACGTGGCGAAACCCGCGGCGGCGCCTTCGTCAAACACCAGCCAGGTATCGCTAGTGGAATCGGCAGGATCCGCGCGGCTCTGCGCCCACTCGATGTACCCATCGAGAATCTGCTCGGCAGGCAGCAGCGGGTTGGCAGCGTAGTGAGCGCGATAACTCTGGAAGGCTGTCGACGCGATACGGCGGATCGCTTCAAGATCGGCCACTGACGCACGCCGCACGTTGCCGGCTTCCTTGCCTGCCGGGGCGGGAAGGGCGGTGTCATAGTAGACAAGCGTGTCGGCATGGATCAGCGTCTCCCCTTGTTGCATGAGTGCATTGGGGATCGTGCAGGCACCTGCAGGGAAACGCGCGATGATCAGATCGGCCGACGAAGCGTGAATCGCATGGATGGCGGCGTCTTCAGGCGTGTTCGCGCCGATGCTTGCACGCTCTACGCGAATGCCGAAGCGTTTCGAGTCCAACGGCGAGGGGCTGAGCAGGCGCTGTTCAGTCATGACGGACACTCCAGGAGTCCTGCCAGACCAAGTACTGCGGGCGCCGTTTGGTTTCGTTATGCATGCGTCCAACATAGAGGCCGACTACACCGATGCTGGCCATGATGAAACTACCCACGAGCCAGACAGAGGCAAGAATGCTGGTGAAGCCAGCGACCCGGATGTCCCCCATCAGATACCGGTAGACGGCGAATACGGCAACACACAGGCCAACCCCGGCAAGCGCGAATGACGTGGACATCACCAATCGCAACGGCTTATCGGAGAAGGAGAGTGCAATCCGGGTCGCCATCTGCAGCAGCTTTCCAAATGTATAGCCGCTCTTGCCCTCGCTGCGTTGCGCGTGCTCGACGGGGATGCGGACCGTCCGAAAGCCGGTCCAACGAGCGAGGAGCGGAAGGAATCGGTCCGTTTCAGGCATCGCATTCATGGCATCGATGGCCTGTCGGCTGTACGCGCCGAAGTTCGCGGTGCTTGGATCGTAGTTGGTCTCAGTGAGCCAACCCAGGGTGCGATAGAAGGTGCGTGAACCGGTGCGTTTGAACCATGTGTCCTGACGCTCGATGCGCTGGCCGAGGACGATCTCGACGTCGTGTGTCAGTGCCCGCAGCAGTGCAGGAATCTCTTCGGGGACGTCTTGCAGGTCGCAGTCCATTACGATGATGGCGTTGCCGCGGGCGTGACTGGTCCCCGCACTGATGGCTGCATGCTGTCCGAAGTTTCGGGAAAGCCTCAGGCCGCGCACTTCCGCATGCAGGTGGGATAGTTCACAGATGCGGCTCCATGCCTGATCCGGGCTGTTATCGTCGACAAAGATCACCTCAGCCGTCCGGCCCATGCCAGTGATCGCCGCCAGCACTCTTTCGGTCAGTTCCTCAAGGCAACCGGAGCACCCGTAAACCGGAACGACAACGGATACATCCGGAGTGAATGAACCGGCCCGCATCGCATTTCGATGCAAGTCATTCTGCGGCACTGGCGTTGAGGGCGACGAAGACACGCTGGCAGGGGATCCTGGATGGGGCGGGAAGAACGTCGGCCGCACAGGGCGGCCGACGCGGCAGAGCCTACTACCTCACAGCTTAACCTTACAGCGCCGCTTCCAGCTCCGGCAGCAGCGTGAACAGATCACCCACCAGGCCGATATCGGCGATCTCGAAGATCGGCGAGTCCGGGTCCTTGTTGATCGCCACGATCGTGCCGGCATCCTTGATCCCGGTCAGGTGCTGGATCGCGCCGCTGATGCCCACGGCCACATACAGCTCCGGGGAGATGATCTTGCCGGTCTGGCCGACCTGCAGATCGCTGGGCACATAGCCGGCGTCCACGGCGGCGCGCGAGGCACCGACGGCGGCACCGAGCTTGTCGGCGAGCTGGAAGATCACCTTGAAGTTCTCTTCAGAGCCCACGCCACGGCCACCGGAGACCACGCGCTTGGCGCTCTGCAGGTCGGGGCGGTCGGTCGCACCGGCGGCCAGGCCGACGAAGCGCGTGTGGGTCGGCAGGGCCGCATCGACGCTGGCCGCTTCCAC
>Ga0256901_1000820_pt1 | contig 16584 bp, 16 predicted proteins | sample MC6MC0689MT_FD_190200 | JGI IMG/M metagenome (GOLD analysis project Ga0256901, IMG submission 190200) | Metatranscriptome of enriched soil aggregate microbial communities from Iowa State University, Ames, United States - MC6-MC0689-MT... | ecosystem: Environmental > Terrestrial > Soil >... | reverse complement strand
ATTAACAATCGTATAACGAGATGATGGAAAACTTTACCATGTTGCAGTTTTTTGAGTGGTACTTGCCGAATGACGGCGGTCACTGGAACAAATTAACCGAAGAAGCTGTGCGACTTAAAGGGATGGGAATTGATACGTTATGGTTGCCACCAGCGCATAAAGGGATGTCGGGAAGCAACTCTACTGGATATGATTCTTACGATCTATACGATTTAGGTGAGTTTGATCAAAAGGGGAGTGTTCGTACCAAATATGGAACTAGAGAAGAATTTTTAAATGCAATAAAAGCAGCGAGGAAAGCGGGGTTAAAAGTTTATGCAGATGTGGTTTTAAACCATTTAGGTGGTGCTGATGAAAGTGAGCAGGTAACCGTTCGCAAAGTGAATTTGAATAATAGGGAAGAGTTTATTTCGGAACCTTTCGAGATAGAGGCTTTCACGCGTTTTGCCTATCCAGCAAGGGCTGAGAAATATTCTGCCTTTAAATGGGATTTTCAATGCTTTAGCGGCGTAGATTATGATGCAGCTTCGCCAGAAGATGGTGTAATTTATAGCATACAGAACCAATATGGCGATGGATGGGATCAAGTTCCTGGCGATGAGCATGGTAATTTTGATTATTTAATGCTTTGCGATATCGAGTTTCGTAATCCTGCCGTGGTAGAAGAGCTAAAGGCTTGGGGCAAATGGTTTTTGGAAACTACTGGCGTGGACGGTTTTCGCTTAGATGCCGTAAAACATATACCTGCATATTTTTACGCAGATTGGCTAGATTATTTACGTCATGAAACCGGTGCAGAGCTTTTTGCCGTAGGTGAATATTGGACACCACTTGATTTGCAGGCAATGCAAAACTATTTAGAGGAAACCAGTGGCAAAATGTCGCTGTTCGATGCACCTTTGCAACATAATTTCTCCAAAGCCTCCGAAGAAGGAAACGCTTTTGATTTACGCACTATTTTCGATGGGACATTGGTGTCGGCAAATCCGGCATTGGCCGTTACGTTGGTAGAAAACCATGATACACAGCCATTTCAAGCTTTAGAACAGCCCGTAGCACAATGGTTTAGGCCAATCGCTTACGCGTTAATTCTACTGCGAGAAGCAGGCTATCCATGTGTTTTCTATAGCGATATTTATGGTGCTGGTTACGTTGATGGCGGCGGAGATGGCGATCAGCACGAAATTGTGATGGAACCTGTGAGTGAGTTGGAAGAGTTGTTAAAGCTACGCAAGCAGTATTCTTACGGCTTTCAGGCAGATTATTTTGATCATGCCAATTGTGTGGGTTGGGTGAGAAGGGGAGATGAGGCGTTAGAAGGAAGTGGCCTAGCAGTACTTTTATCCAACGGTGAAGAAGGTCACAAACGTATGGAAATGGGTGCAACATTTGCTGGCAAAACTTTGCGTGATGCTCTAGGTAAAATAGGGGACACGATTGAAGTTGGAGCAGACGGTTGGGCTGATTTACGTTGTCCGGCAGGTGGTGTTTCGGTGTGGATTGTAGAAGGTTAATTTTTTTTAAAAAATTGCGAAAAGCACAAACAAATATTTAGCTGCGCTGTTGTAATATTCGAAAAGCCAACAGGTGTAGGATTTCCGAACCTAAGCATATCCCTAAATCATTTTTTTATTTATATGTCAACAAACGCTACAGCGAATATTTCAGCATTGCAGGAAGATGCTCCTGCCAACCAATTACCAGAATTGCAAAGTTCTTTTGAGGCTACACAACATTCAAAAGTTGTTGCTCAAGAAAGTTCATTCAAAAAAAATATCGATACTAAACCATTTTACCGTTATGCAAACGACGGTTTGTATGGACTGTTATAACGAGAAACTTTAATATTAAAATAAAATCGAAGGCTATGGCAACATTAAGTAGTTTTTTCAACGAAACATTAGAAACGAACAAAGATAGAATTGAATGCTTTGAAAAAGTATTAGAGAATATCAATGATGAAAATGTGTATTTAAATGAGCTTTTTGAGCAATATACTCAAGAATTAAACGCTGTGACCTCGGCGAAAGGCTAGATTTTGAGCTGTGCTAGCCGAGCCAACTAACAACAAGTTGGTGCGCATTTTAATAACATCTCTCGGCAGACGATTGCATCAACATTTGCGAAATACGGAAAATTTAGCCTTGCCCGCTAGTTAATATAATGAAGCCACCTTAAGGTGGTTTCTTTGTGAATAATTGTTTAGGTTTTATTTTATTTATTCGATTTACATTGGTAGCAAATCAAAAAATAGCAATTATCGGCGGTGGTCCAAGTGGACTTTTTATGCTAAAAAAACTGCTTGATACCAGGACAGCCGGTATGGAAATAGATGTGTTTGAGAAAGGCGGGCAATTAGGTGCTGGGTTGCCTTATAGTACCGCTGGTGCTAATAAGGAGCATGTCACCAACGTTTCGCCTAACGAAATTCCAGAATTAGAAGTTAGTGTAGTAGATTGGATAAAAACCGTACACCCAGATACGTTGGCTCGTTTCGGTGTCGATCTCAATCATTTTAACGAATACAAAGTGATGCCTAGATTACTCTTTGGGCAATACCTTTCCGATCAGTTCGACAGTTTGCGAGCTAAGGCAAAGGAAGAAGGAGTGGCTCTGCAAGTTTTTCACCATACCGAAGTGGTGGATATGTTAGATTTACCAGATCAGGAAATGGTAGAGCTAACGTTGGCTAACGGAGATCGGTTGAACTATCAGCAAGCCATTGTTTGTACCGGGCATTACTGGCCAAAAACATTAGAAGGAAAAGTACAGGGTTATTTTGACTCGCCATATCCACCAGCAAAGCTGAAGATTATTGCTGACTATCCCGTCGCCATTCGAGGGGCATCGCTTACCGCTATTGATGCTATACGTACCTTGGCCAGAATGAATGGAACTTATCAGACTGATGCTGATGGAAAAGTGAGTTATCAAGTAAATGAAAGTAACCCTAACTTTAAATTAGTATTACATTCTATTAGAGGATTATTACCTGCCATACGCTTTCATTTGGAAGACTCTATGTTAGGGAAGGATACACTTTATTCTCCAGAAGAAATTAAATCCATTAGAGCAGCGAATGATGGTTTTGTGCCGTTAGATATGGTTTTCGAAGAGAAATTTAAGCAACCACTTGCCGCACATGATCCCGATTTTTTTAAAGAAATAGCAGTAGACGAAATGTCCATAGAAAAGTTCGTAGATCGAATGCTTTCTTTTAGAGAAGACATAGACTCTTTTGAACTTTTTAAAGCTGAATATCGCCAAGCGGAAAAATCTATCAAACGTAGAAAATCTGTTTATTGGAAAGAAATGCTGGGCGCACTAAGTTATACGATGAATTATCCGGCCAAGTATTTCTCGGCAGAAGACATGTTGAGACTTAAAAAAACACTCATGCCGTTAATTTCTTTGGTGATTGCATTTGTGCCTCAAAGCTCGGCAGAGGAAATGTTGGCTTTACATCAGGCTGGTGTATTGGACCTGGTTGCCGTAGGTGCTGATAGTAAAATTGATCCAAAGCAAGGCGGTGGCATTACCTACCATTACGGCAATACAGATGGGCAACAGCAGTCGGTAGATTTTGAATTATTTGTTGATTGTATTGGGCAGCCACATTTACCTTTTGAGGCTTTTCCTTATGAAGGTTTAAAGCAAAATGGTGTTGTTGTTCCAGGAAAATTGAAATTCCATCATGCTGCTACTGCTGAAGAAATTAAAGCTGATAACGACGCAGTGGGTCAATGGCCAAATGGCGATTATTATTTGAAAGTTCCAGGTATTGCCATTAATGATTCTTTTCAAGTACTAGATGCCTATAATGCTTTTAATCCAAGAATATATGTGATGGCAGTACCGCTAATTGGTGGCTATAATCCTGATTATTCTGGGCTGGATTTCTGTGAAACTGCCGCTACCACCATTGCGGCTACAATAACGGAGAACGTTTAGTACCTATTTTTACTAATTTTTTATAATATTTTATGTCGACAAGCAATCTTAAACTTTTTATGGTATTACTTGGTTCTAAAGCGCCTAGTCGTAACGTAGAGCAACATGATTATTTTTTCGGCGTAGCCAGTTCACTTAAAGAGCTTGTACCTGCCTTTAGAGCTTTTTGGCCAGAGGCGGGTGCAAGTTTACACATAGATGGTTGGCGAGAAGTAACCAATGTGGATGGCTACAAAGTAGAAGTTTACGAGAAAAGTGCAGCTGAAGTTACAGAACACGATAAACGTTTGTTCTTCGTGAATTTAGGTGGTTATACCGAAGGTAAGTTAGAAGAGCAACATTATACGCTGCTTTCGGTTTGGGATGACAAGGCTCAAGCTGTGCAGCAGTCTAAAAAAGTGCCATTCTTTAAGGAAAGTACTATCGCAAAAGTTAAAGGTGCAAATGCTCATATCGATGAGAAATATGGTATAGATGTGGATGAAGTTTATCGTATAGAAGATATTTGGCAATCTGCGGAGAAGAATATTTATGGTATCAGACTAACTTCGATAGAAGGATTAGCAGAAGATGAAATCCACTTGGGTTATTTTAGGTTAGATAGATTGTAGTAACTTTTTAACAATTTCGAGGTTAAAAATACCTGTTTTTAGTTTTTAAATACGCGTTTGTATTTTTTATAGAACTTTTTCTGCTCATAATCATTCTAATGGTAGCGGCAGGCCTATTAATTAACCAATTCTTAAATTTTACGGATATGAGCACGGATAATACCATTGGCGGAGAACACATTCCTTCGCAACAAGTTGGAGAACAAATGGACGTGGTTGAGAAACGTTCATTTGACGATGAGGTAACAGCCATAGAATTTTTTCAAGTGGCAAAAAAGCGTTTGTTGGATGTTAATAATTGGGCTTCATTGGCTGGAAATGAGCTGTCTAGCTTTCAGCTTACAAACTCCTTTGGTAATCTGGTAGAACGTTTTGCACAAGAAAGCGACTACCTTAAAATAGATATTCCAGGCCCTGGTACGAGTGTTGGACAAGGTTATGATTGGGTTTTGGTAGAAGCAATAATTGAAGAGAAAGAAGTGGGAATGGAAGCGATCGTTTTAACAGTTAGACCATCGGCTAACCCACTTTCTAACAATATAGATACGGCACATTTTTTAACCGAACAAGCCACTTCTACTTTTCAGGTTAAGCGTATTGGAAAAACCATTTATGCTGAAGAACATGGACGTAATGAGCAAGCCAATACCTACACAAGCAGTACAGTAGATAATATGCGTAACATGTTTGTAGGTTGGGCGGCATCTTTAGGATTATCTTATCCCCAATGGAAACAACTGGTTAGGGGCCTATTGGAAGATTAGGGTTCACTATATTCAGTTTAGTTGTGGTACAACATTTTCTAGGGTTTAATAATATATCCTTAAATTAGATTTCATTTTATAGATCATGTTGAAAATAAAAACCTTTATTACGCCTATTGCTTTGTTTTTCTTTGCAGCAGCTTGCTTGTTTACGAAAGCTAGTGTTGCGCAAACAAAAATCAAGAAATCTAAAAGAGACACGGTAGCTATACTGCCCAAAAGCGAATGGAAAGGGGTAGAGGGCAGGCCTTATAAACAGCATGTGCCAGTTAAAATTACTGTGCATCACGAAGGCGGTAAATTATTAACAGTAAATGACGATGCCCGACAACGTTTAAAAAATATACAAACTTGGGGTATGGGACCCGATCGTAAATGGGCTGATGTGCCTTATCATTTATTGATTGCGCCAGATGGTACTGTTTTCGAGGGGAGAAACCCATTAACTGTGGGTGAAACAAATACAGAATATGATCCAACTGGTCATCTGTTAATCTGTTTCTTAGGTAATTATAATCAGCAAAAGCTAGACGAAAAATTACTAAAAGTACTTACGAATTTATTGGCCGATCAGTGCATTAAATACGGCATAGCTCCTAAAGAAATTTCTACTCATCGCGATCATAGTAAACAGACCACCTGCCCGGGAGAAGATATTTATAGTTACTACAAAAGCGGTTACTTGGTAGAAGAAGTAAGTAAATTGTTAAAGTAGGATAAGCGCTTGAAGTAATTTCTGTTAAGCCAATAAAATAATTACAATTGGCCATTTGTTAACTTAACTGCGCTAAAAATTGAAAGTTGATATAGATATAAGAAAACAACGCGTATAAATGGTTGTTTTTTAACTATTAATTCTTTGATTTTATTGCATGTTCAAGTTACTTTTAAGATTCGCCATTCTCTCGTTTTTATTTTGCACAGTTACAAAACTAAATGCCCAGCAAGTAGATTCGGTACAAACTATTCCTGATACGCTGTTATTTCGCATTCAACAAGCGCAAGTAGTCGTTTCAGAAGTAAATGCCACCAATAAAAAAGGTTATAACCTACAAGCGCTATCCAATTCGCTTCAGGAGATTCGTGAATCCATTGCAAGTCTTCAACAAGATTTTAAAAAATCAGGTAATTCCGTTGATACTAAAAATCTATTGAATTATGAGCTTATTCTAAAAGATGCCAGTCAAAAGCTTATCGAATTGCGCAACGTACTGGTTAAAAACAGTAACCAACTGCAAGATATGTCTCAAAAGGTAGTAACGCTCAGCAGAGATTCTGTTTTAATGGTAACCAAAACGCCCGACGAAGCGAAAGATTTATATCGACAGCAATTGTTGCAAATACGCAACAGATTACAGGAAACAGGAGAAACAACTGGTGCATACTTAGAAAAAGTTAGCCGTTTACTCGCTCAGGTTTCTGCACTAGATTTAATTGTTAATGATTTACGCACCCAAACCACAGAACGTTTACAGCAGTCTGGAAAAATGGCCTTGGGCAGGGAAGCTCCTTTTATATGGAATGCCCCTTGGGTTTCTGGCCAAGATATTTCATCACAGCTTATAGCATCATATTTAGGGCAGAAAGAAATCTTGTCTTATTTTATCAAATCTACTTGGGATAAACGTTTTGTTGTATTTGTTTTTGCCTTAGGTTTTTTCTTTTGGGTGAATCGTAATTTCCGACTATCTAAAAGAGCAGCAGTACGTAAAAAAGTTGGTGAGCTGAAATTTGAGTATTTAAAGCCATTTCCAGTATTGGCTACTATAATTGTTGGCTTTAGCATTATTCCGTTGTTTGAGCAAGGAGCTCCGTCTCTTTACATAGAATTAATCCAATTGATTTTGCTTATAGCCATTTCGCTTCACCTTAGGAAAACACTTCCGCAAAAGCAACTACGAGGTTGGTTATTGTTGGTGGCAACCTACGCTGTACTAATTTTTGTCAGCAGCATTAATGGCTCTGGACTACTATTGCGTTTGCCATTACTAGTGCTAAATGTGTTCTTTGTTTATTTGGCCGCTAGCATGTTTCCAAAGTTGCGCTTGCCCCAATTTTCGAAGAAATATGTGAAGGCCGTGCTTTTGATTTTCATGGCTTTTAATGCGATAGCAATATTGCTCAACATATTTGGACGCTTAAGTTTGGCAAAAACATTTGCGCTAACTGGCGTGGTAGGCTTAGTGCAATTAATTACTTTAGCTGTTTTTGTACAACTAATTTTAGATGCATTAGAATTACAACTAAAGATTAGCGCTTGTAGCAAAGGTTTTTTCTCTAGAATTAGTCATACCGGCACGAGAATATCTACCAAAAAAATGCTACAACTGCTTTCAATATTGCTGTGGGGAATGGTCTTTTTAACCAGCATGAACCTAACTTCGGGCACCTTGTCGTTTTTTGAGCAAGTGCTTAGTAAGCAAAGAGGCTTGGGTAATCTCAATTTTACGCTAGGCAATGTGTTGTTCTTCGTATTGGTGATTTATGCAACGAGTAAGCTGCAAAAAAATGTTCCTGTGTTTTTTGGAGAAGGTAATTTAAGCTATGAGGGACAGGTAGAACAGAAAAGCTCAAAGGTTGCTTTGGTAAGACTGATTATCATTGTTTTAGGCGTGCTGCTTGGACTTGCAGCATCTGGTTTGCCTATGGATAGATTAACCGTTGTTTTAGGCGCATTGGGCGTTGGTATAGGTTTAGGGATGCAAAATATCGTTAACAATTTCGTTTCTGGTATTATCCTTATTTTCGAACGTCCTTTTAGAATAGGCGACTTCGTAGAACTGGCGGATAAAAAAGGTAGGGTAAAAGACATTGGTATTCGTTCCAGTAAATTGGTTACTCAGCAAGGTTCGGAGGTGATTATTCCTAACGGAGATTTACTCTCGGGAAGGTTGGTGAATTGGACGCTAAGCCACGACTATGTGAAAACCGAACTTTTGTTTAAAGTGCCAGCCGAAACTAACTTGGCTGAAATGAAGGAAATGATAGAAACGCAGGTGGCAAAAACAACACATGCCATGTCTAAATTACCAGTAGAAGTATTGGTGAATACCATTGCGGCAGGAAATATAGAACTAAAAGTGATGGCTTGGGTAGAAAGTATTTATGCGGAGCCTAATTTTAAAAGTGAACTGATGAGTGGTTTGTTGCAGCAAATGAATGAAAAAGGGATCAAAATATCTTAGTTAAATTAGTTGCTAAGTAATTTAAGGAACAAAAAACAAATTTCGTTAGAGCTTATAGTTGTAATGAGTATATTCACATCATGAAAAAACTCATTTTAACTTCAATACTTGGTATGCTCATTTTGGTTACCAAAGGCCAAACTATCGTTTCTATTAAAGAGGTGGTTAACCATGTAGGTAAAGAAGTTACGCTGTGCGATTCGGTTTATAGTGCCCGTTCTTTAGAAAGTTTAAGCTTACTTAATTTAGGCGCTGCATTTCCGAAGGAAGTAATCACAGTGGTAGTTTTTAAGGCAGATAAAGCGAAGTTTGCAAAGGATCCTGTGGCTTTATTCGAAAACAAGCGTATTTGCGTAACTGGAAAAGTAACTTTGTACAAAGAAAAACTACAAATTGTAGTAAACGACCCAAAACAGATCAAAGCGAATTAAGGTTGTGTATTGCCACTACAAGGCAATTGCAAAACATTTGCATTTAGCGGCTGTTCTACTTTTCTTTCTAACTTTTGATCGTGCACCAATATTGTAATTTCCATAGAACCAGTGCCAACGCTTAACGACAATAAATGACCGCCATAGGCATTAAACTTATCATCAGTTGCTACGCCGTGAATATGTAACGAAGGTTTACCATCACTCCAAGCAATTGATCCGTTAAGACTGCCCATTTCTACGCGTTCAAATTTTTTAGGATTAAATTTCTTCTTTTCGAAATCGTAAAAGCCAAACGTTGCTGCTGCGGCAAAGCCGATACCATAAATACTTGCCGAAGGTATTTTTTCTGCAATAGCCAGATTTTCTATGTATTTGAAAACATCATCGTCTTGACGTAAAACCATCAAAAAACCGGTAGGAGTTTTGGTGTAACGCAATTTGCAATCAGTTTCTTGTGTGTAACCAGCAAATGCAATAATTAGAAATGAGATAGTAAAAAGGAAATGTTTCATAAATTAGAAACAAGCCATTCGACTAGCAGTTTTACTTTAATGGAGATTTAGCTTTTGCTTTTGTCCATTTTTATTCGCTGTACAATATATAAACCTGCAATTACCAAAACTACGCCTACAAAAGTGTGCCAGCTAAGCGGCTCTTTCATAATTACAGAAGCGATGGCAAAGCCTGCAATTGGGCACAAAAATAACCAAGCCGAGGCTTTAGTAGGGTTGTCGCGAAGTAAGGACATCCATAGCAAGGAAGCGATAATTGATGCGGGGATGGCCAACCAAACCACAGCACCCAGAAAACCAAGATCGAATACGTTTGCATCAGGCTTATAAAAAAACAAAGCGAACGCAAGCAGGTACAAACAACCAAAAAGCGTTTGCCAACCGTTGATCGTTAATATATGCATGCCATTCCAGTCTTGTTTCGAAAAATAAATGGCACCAGCCGAGTACGAAATGTTACTTAAAAGCAGCAAAACCAAACCTAAAGGACTGGCGTGGCTACCGTCTAACAGCGGATATGCGGCCAGTAACATCCCCGCCATGCACAAAGCAAAACTCAAAACTGTTACCGCTTTTAAAGGCTGACGAAACCAAATGGTGCTAATTAGCATAATGAGCACGGGATTAATGGCAATAAATAAAGAACCCAAACCCGCCGAGACTTCCTGCATGGCCACTACGTATAAACCTAAGTATAAGCCAACGTTAAAAAAGCCGTAAATAGCGATTTTCTTCCAAGCCATTTTATTAGCAGGTAAAGGTTGTCTCATTGCAAAGTGTGCAATACCCAACATTATTGAAGAAGCCAAAATAAAACGAGGAATAGATAGCACTAGAGGCTGAACAGAATGTAAGCCAATCTTGGTGGCAGAAGAGGCAGAAGCCCATAAAATCACGAAGATAATTCCTGATAAGAAATTGAGCAGTGGTTTATTAGAACTGCTCATCTAAAATTTAATGTAAAATTTGCCATTTGTTAAAGCAAATCTAACTATTTAGCCGTTTACGAAAAAGATTTTCAGAAGCTGAAATGTATTCCGTAAGTAATAAAAAAGGCACAAATTGAATTTTGCGCCTTCTTACTATTTTTAATGACAATCGCTTAACGGTCACAATTAGCAGTCCAAACTGCTCCGTCTTTAGTATAGGCAATGTCTAATGAACCTGCTGTAATTTTAATGTACTTAGAAACATCGTCACCAATGGAAACAGCTTCATTTTCATCTTTACGAAATTGAACGCCATTAATATCAGGAATACCATCAGAGAACTTGAAATCGTAGTTATTACCAGTTTTAACAACAGTTACTTTTCCTGTTTCGGTACGTATGGATGTAGAACCACTATTATAGCTAATGGTGCCATTATAAGTTCCTACAAACAAGTCATTATCTGCTGGATCATCGTCTTTGCTACAGGCTAAAAAGAAGAGAGGTATCATTAATAAGACGGCTAAAAATTTAAATTGAGTTTTCATCTTTAATATTTGTTTTAAATGTGATGAAGATAATCCGAGAATAATCGGAATGCCTTCATGTGTTATAATTGTTAGTATTGGTTTAGTAACATTCTTGAAACATAATGGTTTTTGCTTTTTTAGCAAACACGTATTTAACGCATACGCTATAAGCATAAATCCCCTTACAAGTTAATGCAAGGGGATTTCTTGTAATTTGATGGTGTACTGATGGTTATATCACGGTATAACCTCCGTCGGCAATGTAATATGCTCCAGTGGTAAATGAAGCTTTATCAGAACTTAAAAATAGCACCAATTCTGCAACTTCTTCTGATGTGCCTAATCTGTTCATAGTTGCTTTAGCTGCAACAGCTTTCATGCTTGCTTCATCTAAGTTTTTATCTAACAATGGTGTATGTATATAACCTGGTCCAACCGCATTACAGCGGATATTTTTTTGGCCATATTCTGCAGCTATGTTTTTGGTTAAACCTACCACTGCATGTTTTGTAGCGGTGTAAGCTGGACTATTAGGCGCTGCAACCGTACCGTGGATAGAAGCTATATTCACTATACTGCCACCTCCATTTTTTTCCATCTGATTAAGCTGGTATTTGCAACCATAAAAAACACCGTTTAAATTAACGGCTACCACTTTGTCCCAAGCTTCTATTTCATAATCTCCAGTTGATGCAGCCGGCCCACCAATGCCTGCGTTATTGCAAGCAATATCTAATCTGCCATATTTGGACACGGTAGCTTCAACCAATTTTTTATTGTCTTCTGCGCTGCCAGAATCAGCCTTGAAAAAGTAGGCATCACCGCCACTATTTTTAATAGCAGTAACGGTTTCATTTCCATTTTCTTCGTTGATGTCTGATATAACGACTTTAGCGCCTTCTCGTGCATAAGCTTCTGCAATAGCTCTTCCAATCCCAGAGCCAGCTCCTGTTACCAATGCAACTTTGTTTAATAGTAATGACATAAAATAATAAGTTTTAATGTTAAAAAGGTCTTCTAACTAGATAAAGACCTAACTTCACTACAAGTAAATAAACAAGTTGTTTTCGTGGTGATGGAAAAACTAAGTTTGCACTTTCTTATATGACAAAAGCATGTCAGATGAATGGCATTACTAACAAAAAATTAAAAAGTGCTGATTGGTTTATACAAATGGTATCCTCAGTTTAAAATGTGTGCCCTCACCTAAAATCGAGTCGATATTCATTTCGCCTCCTAGTTCCTCTAGCAGTTTTTTAACACATGGCAATCCAAAACCAAAGCCCTTTTCGCCGATAGTACCATCACTACTTTCTGCGGTGCCTTTTAAAACTTCTTGAATGGCCTGCTCACTCATACCAGTTCCGGTATCTCTCACTTCTATAAGCAAGGTTTTTTTGTCGGTCTCCAAAATTAAATCTAGTAAAACCTTGATAGAGCCCCCGTTAGGTGTAAATTTTATAGCGTTTGAAATGATGTTGCCACTAATTTGAAGTAATTTATCTTTTTTGATTTGAATGGTGTCAAAAGCAATATTCGTCTGAATATCTAGCGTGATTTGTTTGTTAAAAGCTTGCGGCTGATATAATTTTTCTAGTTTATCCTTAAAAATCCTAATGTTAAAAACCTCTGGAGCATAAACCGTATCCTTTAGAGAGTTCTTCAAAATCTCGTCGGCCAAATCCAATACAGATTGACCGCTTTTACCCATCATGCCAACAATGTTATGTAGCTCGTCGTTTGGATATTCATCTTTATCATTGCTAATCATATCTGCTAAGCCAATAATTCCCGCAATTGGACCTCTAATATCATGAGCTACTTTCTTGTAAGTCTCATTTTGATTGTCCAGCTTTTTCTCTAGCGTTTTAATAAAGTTGGTGTCATTAACTTTAGAAATTACCTGTTTAGCGATGATTTTTAGCTGGTCTATTTTATCTTGTGAAAGCTTATGGTGTTGGGTATCTAGCACACATAAAGAACCTATGTTATAACCGCTGCTAGATTTTAATGGAATTCCGAGATAGTACCTCAAATTCAAGGGCTCCTCAGAAAATCCCTTGCCAGTAAAGCGGGTATCTACTGATAGGTCTTCAATTTCCAAATGGTCATCTTCCATTAGGGTGTATTGGCAAATGGTATCATCTATGGGAGTTTGATAAACCTCCAATCCAAACCTAGAAACAATCCACTGTGTGTAAGAATCTATGAATGAAATTAGCGACATTTCTGTGCCGGTGATTTTAGCTGCGAGATAACTCAAATCTTCGAAACTGTTGTTTAGATTAGTGTAATCCAAATCGAGTTCAAAAAGAGTAGCTAATCTTTCTGCTTCATTTGCTGGGATGGGACGAGTACTCTGCACAGGCTTTAAATTTAATTATCCTACAACGTTTGGTTAATACAAAAATAGACTTCGCATAACAAATCACAACTTTTAAGAGAGTAAATTTAGTTTTTAACGTAATTTTGATGCTTTACTTACATTATGTCGACAACTTCTTGCGCTTGTACTTCGGGCAAACTCTACGGCGAATGCTGCCAGGTTTATCATTCAGAAAAAAGCTTTCCTCAAACGCCAGAGCAGCTAATGAGGTCACGTTATAGTGCCTATGCCTTAAATTTAGTAGATTATTTATGGGAAACTACACATCCCGCAAAACGTTATTTATATAGCAAAGCTGATATTGCAAGTTGGGCAACGGCAAACCATTGGCTAAAATTAGAGATTGTACAAGCGGTAAGGGATGTAGTAGAGTTTAAAGCTTTTTATCAACAAGGATTGAAACAATTTATCCATCACGAACGCTCTACTTTTAAAAAAGAAGCTGGGAAATGGTACTATTTCTCGGGAGTACATTTTCATTAACAACTCGCTAAACAAAGCCTATTATTTTTTTGTTCTAAACGAATGAACAAACGTTTCTATCTTTTCGCTTTTATTTGCTATTTATTATTTATTGGTAACCTACAGGCTCAAACACGGGATACCGTCGCTAAAAAAACCTTAGATAGCGTAGTAATTAATGCCTACGGTAGCAAATCGTTAATGGTAACACCCGCTGCTATAAATAAAATTGGTGCGGCACAATTGCAACGATATACTAATGCAAATATCGTACAAGCGGTAAATGCGACGGCAGGTGTTAGAATGGAGGAGCGTTCTTTAGGTAGTTATCGTTTAAATATTAGAGGTAGCTCGGTACGCAGTCCTTATGGGGTGCGTAATGTGAAGATTTATTACGACAATATTCCTTTTACTGCACCGGGGGGGAATTCGATGTTGAATATGTTGGGCTTTTACAATGTGGGTGGATTAGAGGTGATTAAAGGTCCCAGTAGTAGCTTGTATGGCACAGGTACTGGAGGCGTGGTTTTGTTTGAAGCGCCAAATATTGATGGTAGCACAGCAGCCGAAGCTGGTTTTAACGTAGGCAGTTATGGAGCTTTAAATTACAATGTAAAACTGCAGTTGCCGAAACATGTTTTCAGCTACGAAGATGTACGTTCAGATGGCTATCGTGAGCATACAGAGATGAGCAGAAAAGTGGCTAGTTACCAAACACATTTGTCTACTTTTACCAGAGGACAGCTAAGTTTGTACTTTATTTATAGTGATTTAAATTATCAAACGCCAGGGGCATTAAGCCTAGCAGAATATCAAGCTAATCCTAAACAAGCCAGGCCTACGGTGGGAGCAAATCAGGGTGCGGTTTTGGCAAATGCGAATATCCACCAGGAAGCAGCGCTCTTAGGTTTAACACATCGATATTCTTTTTCTTCAAAATGGAGTAATACTACTAGTTTATATGGTTTTTATAATGAAACCGAAAATCCAGCAATACAGAATTACGAAATAAAAAAGGAACCTCATTGGGGCGGAAGAACAACTTTTATTTATGGCGTAGAGAACTTTTCTGTTCATTTTGGTGGCGAGCTTCAGAATGGAAATTTTACTTCCAAAACTTTTAGAAATCTGCAAGGGAATAGGGGAACACAGCTTACTGATGACGAATTAGGCTTGTGGCAATGGATGCTATTTGCACAGGCCAACTACCAAACCAACAGATGGCTGTTTACATTCGGGGCAAGTGCCAATGACCTACAGTTAGATTTTCTTCGTCGTAGTGAAACCCCAAATATTAATGCAAGGAAAACGTTTAACAGCAAATTACAACCCCGTTTCGCAGCGCTCTATAAAGCCAGCAATAATTTCTCAATCTATACCAACGTAACAAAAGGTTTTTCGCCGCCTGCTAGTAGTGAGGTTTTTGCGGATAATAGTAGTTATAATCTTGCTTTAGAAGCGGAAAATGGTTGGAATTTAGAGCCTGGATTAAGGTGGCAATTGTTTAATCAGCAGTTGTTTTTAGATGCAAGTTATTTTCACATGTTTTTAAGTAACGCTATTGTAACTAGGAGAGATGCGGCAGGAGCTAACTATTACCTCAATGCGGGCAAAACCAGGCAACAGGGTGTAGAGGCAAATTTATCGTACCATTTATTAGCCGATGAAAAGCCATTGGCGGTATTGCTACAGGCTGCGTATGCTTATCATGATTTTAAATATGATGATTTTGTACAACTTGATCAGGATTTTTCAGGGAAGCAATTGCCTGGCGTAGCGCCCCACAATTATACCATAATGGCAGATGTTAAGCATCAAAATGGATTGTTTACATTTTTAAGTTATCACCATAGTTCTAAAATTGCATTGAACGATGCGAATAGCCAATTTGCGGACGACTTTCAGTTGATTTCTTTAAAGCTAGGCTATCAGAAAAGGATAAAAAATGTACCAGTTCAGTTTTTTGCTGGCGCAGATAACTTATTAAACCAAACCTACAGCTTAGGTAACGACATCAACGGTTTTGGTGGCAGATACTATAATGTTGCCCCAGCTCGCAGTTTTTATTTTGGGTTAAAGTTAGGTTGGGTAAAATAGGAACGTATTAATCTGTTTTCTCGTGGATTAGTCGCAGATACATGTGAACTTACCTTCACTTTAAATCTGTGGGAAATAAGGAAAACTAGAAGCTCTTCTTTACTTTTGGATCCGTCAAAATCACATAGTCTCCTAAATCTTTGTGTTTCTCCCAATCGGGATTGGCAAAATCTTCTGCCGTAAAAGCAGCAATGTTTAAAGCTTTAAGTTTTGGGGCGTATTTTTTAAGCTGCGCATATGTGCCCAATTTCTCATCACTGTGGAAACGTCCGTTCACTTGAAAAATCTTTTTGCCTTTGTTTTCTTTCGCAAATTTGGCGATAGACCAAGCCATCGTTGCATCCCAAAAGTTTTGGGTTTGATATACTTTCATATTGCCCATTCCATGTCCGCCTAACAAAGCGATGAATTTTTCATAATATCTCCCCGTTAAAGTATCAATTAAGTTTGGAGGTAAAAACTGTTTAGAGTTGGCTGGTAATTTTGTTAATATCTCCAAACCATTTTTAGTTACCGAGTTGCTGTATCTAGCTGCTGCGTTTCCGCCAATTACGCTAATGCCGTCAGTTTTGGCAAACTCAATCATTGGTTTGTAGTCCTTATAATTATTCCAGGCTCTGGCTTCCTTCGTGAAATTCTTTTCGGTGATAACACTAGCTAAATATTCGTTAATTACTGGTTGTACATCAGTGTGAAACATCTCCAAAGTCAATCCAATTTTAT
>Ga0256901_1000818_pt1 | contig 16587 bp, 11 predicted proteins | sample MC6MC0689MT_FD_190200 | JGI IMG/M metagenome (GOLD analysis project Ga0256901, IMG submission 190200) | Metatranscriptome of enriched soil aggregate microbial communities from Iowa State University, Ames, United States - MC6-MC0689-MT... | ecosystem: Environmental > Terrestrial > Soil >... | reverse complement strand
GATCGTGATGCCGCGTGCTTTTTCTTCCGGTGCCGCGTCAATTTGATCGTATGCTTTTGCTTCGCCGCCGAATTTCTTCGACAACACGGTCGCAATCGCTGCCGTCAAGGTTGTTTTACCATGATCAACGTGACCGATCGTGCCCACATTCACGTGCGGCTTGGTCCGCTCGAATTTGCCTTTTGCCATTTTATTCTTCCTTCAAAAAGAACGATTTATCTATGAGGTTCAAAATCCGCCGCTTGATTGTTCAAGCGACGGATGTATTTCAATTACTTCGCTTTTGCGCTGACGATTGCGTCGATGACATTCTTAGGCGCTTCGGAGTAGTGCTTGAATTCCATCGTGTAGGTTGCGCGGCCTTGCGTTGCGGAACGCAGCGAGGTCGAGTAACCGAACATTTCGGACAATGGCACTTCTGCCTTGATGATCTTGCCGCCGCCGCCTGGAATTTCATCCATGCCTTGGACCATACCGCGGCGTGACGACAAGTCGCCCATCACGGTACCGGCGTAATCTTCCGGCGTTTCCACTTCGACTGCCATCATCGGCTCGAGGATGACCGGGCTTGCTTTACGGCAGCCGTCCTTGAACGCCATCGATGCAGCCATACGGAACGCGTTTTCGTTCGAGTCAACGTCATGGTACGAACCGAAGAACAGCGTGACTTTGACGTCGACCACTGGATAGCCAGCGAGAACGCCGGAAGTCAGTGTTTCGCGCACACCCTTTTCAACTGCAGGGATATATTCGCGTGGTACGGTGCCGCCCTTGATTGCGTCGATGAATTCGAAGCCTTTACCTGGCTCTTGCGGTTCGATTTTCAGAACCACGTGACCGTATTGACCACGACCGCCCGACTGCTTGACGAACTTGCCTTCGATCTCTTCGCAAATCTTGCGAATCGTTTCGCGGTACGCAACTTGTGGCTTACCGACAGTCGCTTCCACGCCGAATTCGCGCTTCATGCGGTCAACGATAATTTCCAAGTGCAATTCGCCCATACCACCGATGATGGTTTGGCCGGATTCTTCATCGGTCTTGACGCGGAACGATGGATCTTCCTGTGCCAGACGATTCAGTGCCAGACCCATTTTTTCCTGATCAGCCTTGGTTTTTGGTTCCACAGCCTGTTGAATCACTGGCTCTGGGAACACCATTTTTTCCAAGGTGATGACGGACGATGGATCGCACAGCGTTTCGCCGGTGGTCGCATCTTTCAAGCCCACTGCTGCAGCGATATCGCCGGCGCGCACTTCCTTGATTTCTTCACGTTGGTTCGCGTGCATTTGCAGAATACGGCCGAGACGCTCTTTCTTGTTTTTCACAGGATTGAACACGGTATCGCCCGAATTGATCATGCCGGAGTACACGCGGAAGAAGATCAGTTGACCAACGAATGGATCGGTCATGATCTTGAACGCCAACGCCGAGAACTTCTCGTTGTCGTCCGCTTTACGGGTGATCGGTTGATCATCTTCATCCGTACCGGTCACTGGCGGAATGTCCACCGGCGACGGCAGGTATTCGATGACACCGTCAAGCATCGCTTGCACGCCTTTGTTTTTAAACGCGGTGCCGCACATCATCGGCACGATTTCGCTGGCGATGGTACGTTGACGCAAAGCGGCTTTGATTTCCTCTTCGCTCAAGTCACCTTCTTCCAGGTACTTGTTCATCAATTCTTCGGTCGCTTCAGCAGCAGCTTCGACCATTTTTTCGCGCCATTCAGCAGCTTGATCAGCCAGCTCAGCAGGGATTTCGCGGTAGTCGAATTTCATGCCTTGCGATGCGTCGTCCCAGTAGATCGCTTTCATCTTGACCAGATCGACCACGCCGAGGAAGTTTTCTTCAGCGCCGATAGGAATCTGCAGCGGAATCGGGTTCGCTTTCAAGCGAGCACGCATCTGGTCGTAGACCTTGAAGAAGTTCGCGCCGGTACGATCCATCTTATTGACGAATGCCAGACGTGGAACCTTGTATTTGTTCGCTTGACGCCACACCGTTTCCGATTGTGGTTGCACGCCGCCGACCGCACAGTAAACCATGCAAGCGCCGTCGAGCACGCGCATCGAGCGCTCGACTTCAATCGTGAAGTCAACGTGGCCCGGGGTATCGATGATGTTGATGTGGTGCTCTGGGAAGTTGTTTGCCATGCCTTTCCAGAAGCAGGTCGTTGCAGCCGACGTAATCGTGATGCCGCGCTCTTGCTCTTGCTCCATCCAGTCCATGGTGGCCGCGCCATCATGCACTTCGCCAATCTTGTGGTTCACACCGGTATAGAACAGGACGCGCTCGGTCGTCGTGGTTTTACCAGCGTCAATGTGAGCCGAGATACCGATATTGCGGTAACGCTCAATGGGGGTCTTGCGGGCCATAATCAGTCCTAATTCTTTTTAATGAACAAAACCGAGCGCCATTTTTTGCAAAATGTGCCCGGCCTCGAACAAATTACATAGATGATGCATCGCGTCCGCAACGGCAGCGCGACACGTCAATTTATTAGAAGCGGAAGTGCGAGAACGCTTTGTTCGCTTCTGCCATGCGGTGAACTTCATCACGCTTTTTCATCGCACCGCCACGGCTTTCAGCCGCTTCCATCAACTCACCAGCCAAACGCAATGGCATGGATTTTTCGCTGCGCTTGTTTGCAGCTTCGCGCAACCAGCGCATGGACAACGCCATACGACGGACTGGGCGAACTTCAACCGGAACCTGGTAGTTTGCACCACCAACGCGGCGGGACTTCACCTCGACCAGCGGTTTGCAGTTAGCGATCGCTGCAGTAAACACTTCCAGCGGATCTTTACCCGATTTGGTTTGGATTTGTTCAAACGCACCGTAGATGATGTTTTCTGCGACCGATTTTTTACCGGACAACATCAGCACGTTAACGAACTTGGCGACATCAACATTACCAAACTTTGGATCTGGCAGGATTTCCCGCTTGGGAACTTCACGACGACGTGGCATTTCGATTCCTTTCAATCTTCAGTTGAGCGCACTGCACGATTTGCTGCACGCTCGCGGATAGTCATCATAACCATCCACTTACTCGGCCCATTCGGGACCGATACCTTCTCCGCCTGAGCGGAAATCTAATTACTTCTTGGCAGCTTTCGCACGCTTCGCGCCGTACTTCGAACGCGCTTGCTTACGATCTTTAACGCCTTGGGTATCCAATGCGCCGCGAACCATGTGATAACGCACACCCGGCAAATCTTTTACACGACCGCCGCGCAACAGCACGACGCTATGTTCTTGCAGGTTATGGCCTTCACCACCGATATACGAAATGACTTCGAAACCGTTGGTCAAACGCACTTTGGCGACTTTACGCAGAGCCGAGTTAGGCTTCTTTGGAGTCGTGGTGTAGACGCGGGTGCAAACGCCGCGTTTTTGCGGGCTGTTTTCCAGCGCCGGCGATTTGCTCTTGACGCGTGCGGAAACACGCGGCTGGCGAATCAATTGATTGATGGTTGGCATCGCTCTTAATCCAGCTAATACAACATTAATAATACGAACCCGAAATCGGTTGTCCGGGACCAGGAATCTTGCGGATGAATGAGGTTCAAGCGCGGCTCGACCGAGCCATGAGGGGAAGAAGCGCAACGAATGCGTAGAGCAGACAAAGAGCGCTTAAGCCAAACAGAGCTTAAAATCGAGAACTCGCGAGTATATGCCTGTACGATCCGGCAGTCAACCACGACGTGCTTTTCCGTTGACCGGCGTTGCTTCGGCGTCAATTTGGTCAATTTTTGACACCAAACCGGACACATCAACACCAACAGCCCACCTAAATAAAAAAACGGCGCCAAAACTGGCGCCGTTTCCACATTGACAACAATGACGATTAAGACGCGTCGGTATCGCTGTCTGGAACACTGCTGCTGACTTCTGCAAAATGCGATTCCGCTTCGGCTGCACGTGCAGCTTTTTCGGATGCCAGCAGAGCCGTACGTTCTTCGGCTTCCCACGATTCTTTCTCTTTGCGTGCACGGTGGAACGCGAGACCGGTACCGGCTGGAATCAGACGGCCGACGATCACGTTTTCCTTCAGACCGCGCAAGCCGTCTTTTTTGCCCATGATCGCAGCTTCGGTCAGGACACGTGTGGTTTCCTGGAACGATGCAGCCGAAATGAACGAGTCGGTCGACAGCGATGCCTTGGTGATACCGAGCAACACGTTTTCGTACGTTGCAGGGATCTTGTTCAAGGCAACAACGCGATCGTTTTCGTCCAGCAACTCGGAGCGCTCGACTTGTTCGCCGACGATGTAGTTGGCATCGCCCGGATCCACGACCTGGACGCGACGCAACATCTGACGCACGATGACTTCGATATGCTTGTCGTTGATCTTCACACCTTGCAAGCGATACACGTCTTGTACTTCGTCGACGATGTAACGCGCCAGCGCTTCGATACCCAGCAAACGCAGGATGTCTTGCGGATCGGCTGGGCCGTCGACAATCATCTCGCCCTTGTTCACGACTTGGCCGTCATGTACCAGCACTTGCTTGTCCTTGGTGATCAGGAACTCGTGCTTGTTGCCGTCCATGTCCGTAATTTCCAGGCGTTGCTTGCCTTTGGTTTCTTTACCGAACGCAACCGTACCGGTGACTTCTGCCAGCATGCCGGCGTCTTTCGGCGAACGCGCTTCGAACAGCTCGGCAACACGCGGCAGACCACCGGTGATGTCACGCGTTTTCTGCGATTCGGTTGGGATACGTGCCAGCACTTCGCCGACGGTCACTTGTTGACCATCTTTGACGGTGATCAGCGCGCCGACCTGGAAGCCGATCGTCACTGCGTGTTCGGTACCGGCGATCTTCACTTCTTCGCCTTGTTCGTTCAACAGTTTGACCTGTGGACGAACAGTTTTGGTAACCGAGCCGCGACGTTTTGCATCGATAACGACCAAGGTCGACAGGCCGGTGACTTCGTCGATCTGACGAGCAACGGTTGCGCCTTCTTCGACGTTCTCGAATTTGACGGTACCGGTGTACTCGGTGATGATCGGACGCGTCAGCGGATCCCATGTTGCCAATGCGGTGCCGGCCTTGATGACCATGCCGTCCTTGACGATCAGGGTCGCACCGTACCGCACTTTATGACGTTCGCGTTCACGGCCGTGATCGTCCGTGATCAGCACTTCACCGGAACGGGAAATGACGATCTGACCGCCTTTGCCGTTGGTGACGTAACGCATCGTTGCCGTAAAGCGAACGGTACCGTTCGATTTGGCTTCAACCGACGACGCCACTGCCGCACGCGACGCTGCACCACCGATGTGGAACGTACGCATCGTCAGCTGGGTACCTGGTTCGCCGATCGACTGCGCAGCGACCACACCGACGGCTTCGCCGGCATTGACCAAGGTACCGCGACCGAGATCGCGACCGTAACATTGCGCGCACAGACCGAAGCGTGTGTCGCAAGTCAGCGGTGTACGCACCTTCACTTCATCGATGCCGAGGCGTTCGATTTCTTCAACCATGTCTTCGTCCAGCAAGGTGCCGGCCGCGTACTGGGTTTCTTGTGTTTCCGGATTGACGACGTCGGTTGCAGCAACGCGGCCGAGGATACGGTCACGCAATGCTTCAATGACTTCACCGCCTTCAACCAGCGCCTTCATCGAGGCGCCGTTGGTCGTGCCGCAATCGTCTTCGATCACAACCAGATCCTGCGTCACGTCGACCAGACGACGGGTCAGGTAACCCGAGTTCGCTGTTTTCAGTGCGGTATCGGCCAGGCCTTTACGTGCACCGTGGGTCGAAATGAAGTACTGCAACACGTTCAGACCTTCGCGGAAGTTCGCGGTGATCGGCGTTTCAATGATCGAACCATCCGGTTTCGCCATCAGGCCGCGCATACCGGCCAGCTGACGAATCTGTGCTGCGGAACCGCGTGCACCGGAGTCGGCCATCATGTAAATCGCATTGAACGATTCTTGCGTGGTTTTGGTGCCATCGCGTTTGGTGACGTCTTCCACCTTGAGTTGATCCATCATGGCCTTGCCGACGTCGTCGCCGGCCTTGCCCCAGATATCAACCACTTTGTTGTAGCGCTCGCCGGCGGTGACCAGACCAGACGAGTATTGCTGTTCGATCTGTTTGACTTCGCCTTCGGCGGTGGCAATGATGTCCACTTTTTGCGGCGGAACCAGCATGTCGTCGACGCAGATCGAGATACCGGCGCGCGTTGCGAGACGGAAGCCCGATTGCAGCAGTTGATCGGCAAACACGACGGTTGCACGCAGGCCGCACTTGCGGAATGACAAGTTGATCAGACGCGAAATTTCTTTCTTTTTCAACGCACGGTTCAGCACGCTGAAAGGCAGACCTTTCGGCAGAATTTCCGACAGGATGGCGCGACCGACCGTGGTTTCGTAACGGGTGACCGTTTTTTCGAATTCGCCGGTTTCCACATTCTTCGGATACTCGGTGATACGCACGGTGATGCGCGTTGCCAGCTCAACTTGCTTGTTGTCGTAGGCGCGGATGACTTCGGACACGTCCGGGAACATCATGCCTTCGCCCTTGGCGTTGATCGCTTCACGGGTCGCGTAGTACAGACCCAACACGATATCTTGCGAAGGAACGATCGATGGTTCGCCGTTCGATGGGAACAGGATGTTGTTCGACGCCAGCATCAGCGTACGTGCTTCCATCTGCGCTTCGATCGACAACGGAACGTGAACCGCCATTTGATCGCCGTCAAAGTCGGCGTTGAACGCGGCGCAAACCAGCGGGTGCAATTGAATTGCCTTGCCTTCGATCAGGACCGGTTCGAACGCCTGGATGCCCAAACGGTGCAGCGTAGGCGCACGGTTCAGCATGACCGGATGTTCACGGATCACTTCTTCGAGGATGTCCCACACGACTGGCGTCTGGTTTTCAACTTCTTTTTTCGCAGCCTTGATCGTGCTGGCGATACCCATCACTTCGAGCTTGTTGAAAATGAATGGCTTGAACAGTTCCAGCGCCATCAGTTTCGGCAAGCCGCATTGATGCAATTTCAGTTGTGGGCCCACGACGATAACGGAACGACCCGAGTAATCGACGCGTTTGCCCAGCAAGTTTTGACGGAAACGACCGCCCTTGCCTTTGATCATTTCGGCCAGCGATTTCAGTGGACGCTTGTTGGCGCCGGTCATCGCTTTACCGCGACGGCCGTTGTCCAGCAGCGAATCGACCGCTTCTTGCAACATGCGTTTCTCGTTGCGGGTGATGATTTCTGGTGCGCGGAGTTCCATCAGACGCTTCAAACGATTGTTACGGTTGATGACGCGGCGATACAGATCGTTCAGATCGGAGGTTGCGAAACGGCCACCATCCAGCGGCACCAATGGGCGCAGTTCTGGCGGCAACACCGGCAACACTTCCATGATCATCCAGTCCGGCTTGATGCCCGAACGTTGGAACGCTTCCAGCACTTTCAGGCGCTTTGCGTATTTCTTGATTTTGGCTTCCGATTTGGAATCTTTCAATTCCTGACGCAACGTTTCTGCATCGCGGTCGATGTCGATCGAACGCAGCAATTCACGGATACCTTCAGCGCCCATGAATGCGGTGAAGTCGTCGCCGAATTCTTCATACTTCGCGGCGTAATCGTCTTCCGACATGATCTGGCATTTTTTCAACGGGGTCATGCCAGGATCGGTCACGACGTAGGCTTCGAAATACAGCACGCGTTCGATATCGCGCAGCGTCATGTCGAGGACCATGCCCAGACGCGATGGCAGCGATTTCAGGAACCAGATGTGCGCGGTTGGCGATGCCAGTTCGATGTGGCCCATGCGCTCACGGCGCACTTTGGCCAGCGTGACTTCAACGCCGCATTTTTCGCAGATGACGCCACGGTGTTTCAGGCGCTTGTATTTGCCGCACAGGCATTCGTAATCCTTGATCGGGCCAAAGATTTTTGCGCAGAACAGACCGTCGCGCTCAGGCTTGAACGTACGATAGTTGATGGTTTCCGGCTTTTTGACTTCGCCGTAGGACCACGAACGGATTTTTTCAGGAGACGCCAGACCAATTTTGATCGCGTCGAATTGTTCGTTTTGCTGAACTTGCTTGAATAGATCGAGCAGTGCTTTCATGTATCACTCCAGTTGGCGTGAAAAACGCTGATGTAGACGAGGTGGTTGCGCCGCGCTGCTTTTCCCTGTGCGCATGTGCGGGAGAGCTAAGCCGTGAGGCAGAGTTCCGCAGATACCGGGACAGTCGACACTTCCGAACTGCTGTTGATGCTAAAAACTGTACTGCTTTGAAACCGTTTAACCGCAGACAGGGAAAGCAGCCTGCGCCGCTTTCCCTGCTCGCCGGTCGCGACTGTTAGTCGCGTTCGAGATCGATATCGATACCCAGCGAACGGATTTCCTTGACCAGCACGTTGAAGGATTCCGGCATGCCGGCATCGATCACGTGGTCGCCCTTGACGAGATTTTCATACACTTTGGTACGGCCATTCACGTCATCGGACTTGACGGTCAACATCTCTTGCAACACGTACGATGCGCCGTATGCTTCCAGTGCCCAGACTTCCATCTCGCCGAAACGCTGACCGCCGAACTGTGCTTTACCGCCCAGTGGCTGCTGCGTGACCAGCGAGTAAGGACCGGTCGAACGTGCATGCATCTTGTCATCGACCAGATGATGCAGTTTCAGCACGTGCATGTAGCCGACGGTCACCGAGCGCTCGAATGCTTCGCCGGTACGACCGTCATACATCGTGACCTGGTTCTTGGAAGGCGTCATGCCAAGGTTCTTGGCGATGTCGTCCGGGTAAGCCAGATCCAGCATGCGACGGATTTCATCTTCATGCGCACCATCGAACACCGGCGTTGCAAATGGCACGCCGTGTTTCAGGTTGTTGGCCAGCGACAGAACTTCGTCGTCCGAGAATGCATCCAGATCTTCGGTTTTACCCGATTCGTTGTAGATGGTTTTCAGGAACTTGCGAACTTCCTGTGCCTTTGCTTGTGCCTTCAGCATTTCGCCGATACGCAACCCCAGACCTTTTGCTGCCCAGCCCAAGTGAACTTCCAGCACCTGACCGACGTTCATACGCGACGGAACACCCAGCGGGTTCAACACGACGTCAGCTGGCGTACCGTCAGCCATGTATGGCATGTCTTCGACTGGAACGATGCGAGACACCACACCTTTGTTACCGTGACGACCTGCCATCTTGTCGCCTGGTTGCAGACGACGTTTGACTGCCAGATAAACCTTGACCATCTTCTGCACGCCCGGCGGCAATTCATCGCCTTGCGTCAGCTTCTTGCGTTTTTCTTCGAATGCCAGATCGAACTGGTGACGTTTTTCGGCGATCGATTCCTTGATGGCTTCCAACGCGGTTGCAGCGTCGTCATCGGCAGGACGAATGTCGAACCAGTGGTACTTGTCCAGATCGGCCAAATAGTCCTTGGTGATTTTCGTGCCTTTGGCGATTTTCTTAGGACCGCCGTTGACGACCTTGCCGATCAACATTTTTTCCAGACGCTGGAACGCATCGCCTTCAACGATACGCAGCTGATCGTTCAAGTCCAGACGATAGCGCTGCAGTTCGTCGTCGATGATCTGTTGTGCACGTTTGTCGCGCGCAATACCTTCACGCGTAAACACTTGCACGTCGATCACGGTGCCGACCATGCCCGAAGGCACGCGCAGCGACGTATCTTTTACGTCGGATGCTTTTTCGCCGAAAATCGCGCGCAGCAGTTTTTCCTCCGGTGTCAGTTGGGTTTCGCCTTTTGGCGTCACTTTACCGACCAGTGTGTCGCCAGCGGTAACTTCTGCACCGATGTAGACGATACCGGATTCATCCAGACGAGCCAGTTGGTTTTCAGCCAGGTTCGAGATATCACGCGTGATTTCTTCGGCGCCCAGCTTGGTGTCACGCGCAACGACCGACAACTCTTCGATATGAATCGAGGTGTAGCGATCGTCAGCCACCACTTTTTCGGAGATCAGAATCGAATCTTCGAAGTTGTAGCCGTTCCATGGCATGAACGCGACCAGCATGTTTTGACCAAGAGCGAGTTCGCCCAAGTCAGTCGATGCGCCGTCGGCGATGACGTCATGTTTTGCAACGCGGTCGCCAACTTGCACGATCGGACGTTGATTGATGTTCGTATTTTGGTTCGAACGGGTGTACTTGATCAGGTTGTAGATATCCACACCGACTTCGCCCGCTTGCGCTTCGTCGTCATTGACGCGAATCACGACGCGGCCAGCATCGATGTAATCAACTACACCGCCACGCAGTGCCTGCACGGTGGTGCCCGAGTCAACTGCCACGGTACGTTCGATACCGGTACCGACGAATGCTTTTTCAGGACGCAAGCAAGGAACTGCCTGACGTTGCATGTTGGCACCCATCAATGCGCGGTTCGCATCATCGTGTTCGAGGAACGGAATCAGCGAAGCAGCGACGGACACAACCTGACCTGGCGCCACGTCCATGTACTGAACACGTTCAGGCGAGACCAGAATCGTTTCGCCGGCTTCACGTGCGGAAACCAATTCATCGGACAACTGACCGGATTTGTCGATCGTCGCATTCGCCTGAGCGATGATGTAACGACCTTCTTCAATTGCGGACAGGTAGTCGATCTGGTTCGTGACCTTGCTGCCTTCGACTTTACGATATGGGGTTTCGAGGAAACCGTATTCGTTCAGGCGGGCATATAGCGCCAGCGAGTTGATCAGACCGATGTTCGGGCCTTCAGGCGTTTCGATCGGGCACACGCGACCGTAGTGAGTCGGATGCACGTCGCGGACTTCAAAGCCGGCGCGCTCACGGGTCAAACCGCCAGGTCCGAGAGCGGAGACGCGACGTTTGTGCGTGATTTCCGACAATGGATTGGTTTGATCCATAAACTGCGACAACTGCGACGAACCGAAGAATTCACGGATCGCTGCCGAAATCGGTTTCGAATTGATCAGGTCATGCGGCATCAGGTTGTCAGCTTCGGCTTGACCGAGACGTTCCTTGACGGCACGTTCAACGCGGACCAAGCCAGCGCGGAATTGGTTTTCGGCCAATTCGCCGACACAACGAACACGACGGTTACCCAAGTGATCGATATCGTCGACTTCGCCGCGACCATTGCGCAGCTCAACCAGAATCTTGATCACAGCCAGGATGTCGTCATTCGACAATGTCATGTTGCCGGTCAACTCATCGCGACCAACGCGACGGTTGAATTTCATACGGCCGACAGCCGACAGATCGTAACGATCAGCGTTGTAGAACAAACCGTTGAACAATGCCTCCACCGAATCTTCGGTTGGCGGTTCGCCTGGGCGCATCATGCGATAGATCGCCACTTTTGCAGCCATCTGATCGGCGGTGTCGTCGATACGCAGCGTTTGCGAAATGTAGCCGCCTTGATCCAGATCGTTGGTGTACAACGTTTGGATGTTTTCGACGTCCGCTTCACGCAGTTTTGCCAACAGATCTTCGGTCAGTTCATCATTGGCGCTGGCGATGACTTCACCGGTGCTTGCATCAACGATGTTCTTGGCCAGCACGCGGCCCAGCAGATAGTCTTCCGGTACCGAGATGTGCTTGATGCCGGCAGCTTCTACGTCACGAACGTGCTTGCTGTTGATACGCTTGTCTTTGGCAACGATGACTTTGCCGGCTTTGTCGCTGATGTCGAAGCGCGCAACTTCGCCGCGCAGACGTTCGGCGACGAATGCCATTTCCGCGCCATCTTCACGCAATTTGAAATCGTCGAAAACAAAGAAGTTTTCGAGGATTTGTTCCGGCGTCATGCCGATTGCTTTCAGCAGGATCGTGACCGGCATCTTGCGGCGGCGATCGACACGGAAGAACAGGATGTCTTTCGGATCGAATTCGTAGTCGAGCCACGAACCGCGGTAAGGGATGATACGTGCCGAGAACAGCAATTTACCGGACGAATGTGTCTTGCCGCGATCGTGTTCAAAGAACACGCCTGGCGAACGGTGCAACTGCGACACGATAACGCGCTCGGTACCGTTGATGACGAACGAACCGGTGGTCGTCATGAGCGGCAATTCGCCCATGTAGACTTCCTGTTCTTTCATTTCTTTGACGACAGGCTTGGTTGGCGATTCCTTATCCAGAATCACCAGACGCACCTTCGCACGCAGAGGCGACGCGTACGTCAATCCACGTTGTTGGCATTCTTTAATGTTGAACGGCGGATCGCCGAGCACATACGACAAAAATTCGAGACGCGCAAAACCATTGTGCGAAACGATAGGAAAAATAGACGTAAAGGCTGACTGCAAGCCTTCATTTTTGCGTTGGGACGGTATTTTGTCTTCTTGCAAAAAGCCGTGATACGACTCGAGCTGGGTCGCCAGCAAGAACGGAACGTTGTGAACGTTAGCGCGTTTCGCAAACGATTTGCGAATGCGCTTCTTCTCAGTAAATGAGTAGTGCATGGACACTCCGTGAGTGACAGGGGAAAGGATGGAGAATTCAGATTTCAATGCATTGCCATTTTGCAATTAATTACAAAAAAGCATTAAAACCTCAAGTCTCAGCCCTACAAAAATTACAACTCGCCAGATTACCTTAAGTAACGCAGCTTTGCTGGAATCGCGTCAAAATCAAAAACGACAAAGGAGCCAAAGCCGAACCACCCTTTCGGGTAGTTCCATGCTTTGACTCGGGCGCTGCTAAAGATGCTTTAACGGGCGCAGAAAAATCAAAATTACTTGATTTCTGCTTTCGCGCCAGCTTCTTCCAGTTTTTTCTTCGCTGCTTCTGCGTCTGCTTTCGAGATACCGTCTTTCAATGGTTTCGGTGCAGCGTCAACCAGATCTTTCGCTTCTTTCAAGCCCAGACCGGTGATTTCGCGAACTGCTTTAATGACGCCAACTTTGTTCGCGCCGAAATCAGCCAGAACGATGGTGAATTCGGTTTGCTCTTCAGCAGCAGCTGCGCCGCCAGCCGCGCCGCCAGCTGCTGGAGCAGCCATTGCAGCAGCGGATACGCCGAATTTTTCTTCGAATGCCTTGACCAGGTCATTCAGTTCCAGAACTGTCAGGTTGCCTACGGCTTCCAGGATGTCGTCTTTGCTAATTGCCATTTGAAACTCCTAAATTTTTTCAATAATTACATCTGATTGGTACTGACGCCGAAACGTCGAAACTCAAGCGCACGTCGCGTTGCCGCGAACAATTATTCCGCTGGGGTTTCGGCAGTTTCAGCTGCTGCCGGTGCTGCGGCTGCAGGCGTTTCGCCTTCAGCTTTTTTAGCAGCAAGAGCAGCCAGACCACGCGTAAAGCTCGCAACCGGAACCAGCATCATGCCCAGAACTTGGGCCAGCAGGACTTCACGGCTAGGGATATTTGCCAACGCTGCAACGGCCGCTTTATCAAGCGTTTTGCCAGCGTAGTTACCTGCTTTCACAACCAGCTTGTCGTTGGTTTTAGCAAAGTCGTTGATGACTTTTGCTGCAGCAACGGCATCGTCCGAGATCGAATAGATCAACGGGCCGGTCATTTCGGAAGCGAGATCGGCAAATGCGGTGCCTTCGACAGCGCGACGAGCGAGCGTGTTTTTCAACACGCGCAGGTACACGCCTTCGGCACGCGCTTTAGCGCGCAGTTGTGTCAAGTGACCAACCTGGATGCCACGATATTCGGCCACGACGATCGTCTGCGCAGATGCGACCTTTGCGGAGACTTCGGCGACTACGGCCTTTTTGTCATTCAGATTGAGACTCAAGATCAACCTCCAAAAGTAATGCTCGGCGACGACACAATCATCATGATTGCTTGCCTTGCATCGGTTCGAACACGGCGTCCGAAGTTGAGGAGTTCAGAACTGGCAAGCCAGCATAGAGACTACAAAACTTGTTCGGGGTCACCATCTGCGTTGGGTACCGATCGTTGCCGATTCGGCATTTACCTTTGCACATCAACCTGCATGTGCGCCGCCCAACGGTCTTTGATTGCCTGAACCTTCTTCATTCCTGCCGAATCAGGTCCAGCCCAAAGATGCGCCCGTCGCCAACGTGGCAACGGGACTTAATTCAATACTTAAGCAGCCAGAGTCGTTTGATCGACACGAACACCTGCGCCCATCGTCGACGACAACGACACTTTGCGCAGGTATACACCCTTGCTGGTAGCTGGCTTGGCTTTGTTCAACGCATCGATCAATGCCAACAAGTTGGATTTGAGCGCTTCGTCGGAGAAGGATTTACGACCGATGGTGGCGTGAATAATGCCAGCCTTGTCAGTACGGTATTGCACTTGACCGGCTTTTGCGTTTTTGACCGCAGTTGCCACGTCAGGCGTCACAGTGCCAACTTTCGGGTTAGGCATCATGCCGCGTGGGCCGAGGATCTGACCCAGCGTACCAACGATACGCATGGTGTCTGGCGAAGCGATGACGATATCGAAAGGCATGTTACCAGCTTTGATTTGCTCAGCCAGATCTTCCATACCAACGATGTCAGCACCGGCAGCTTTCGCTTGCTCTGCCTTGTCGCCGCTTGCGAATACCGCAACGCGAACCGTTTTACCAGTGCCAGCTGGCAGCACGACGGAACCACGAACCACTTGATCCGATTTCTTCGCGTCGACGCCGAGTTGAACCGAGATATCGATCGATTCGTCAAATTTTGCCGATGCGCATTCCTTGATCAACGCAACTGCGTTGTCGAATGGATATGCTTTGGTGCGATCGACTTTGGCTTTGATTGCCTTAACGCGCTTGGATAACTTAGCCATTACAGACCCTCCACCGTGATGCCCATCGAACGTGCAGAACCGGCGATCGTACGCACTGCGGCGTCCAGATCAGCAGCGGTCAGGTCCGGAGCTTTCAATTTTGCGATTTCTTCAGCTTGTGCACGCGTCAACTTGCCGACTTTGTCGGTATGTGGCTTCGGCGAACCTTTGGTCACGCCCGAGTGCTTTTTGATCAGATACGTTGCTGGAGGCGTCTTCATCACGAATGTGAAAGACTTGTCCGCAAACGCGGTGATCACAACTGGAATCGGCATGCCTGGCTCAACACCTTGAGTCTGCGCGTTGAACGCTTTGCAGAATTCCATGATGTTCAGACCGCGCTGACCCAGCGCTGGACCGATCGGAGGGGATGGATTTGCTTTACCAGCTGGCACTTGCAGCTTGATAAAACCAACGATTTTCTTTGCCATGATGGCTCCTACATTGGTTGAGTGGTAGCGCCGGTTCGTTCGTCTTGCAACGCCTTACTGAGGCTCCTCTTGTACTGCATCTGCCGAATTTCACACTCTTGCGAGCAATGGCGCTTCGACCTGCGCTGGTTCTTTATACTTTTTCGACCTGGCCGAATTCGAGTTCCACCGGCGTCGCACGACCGAAAATCGTGACCGAGACGCGCACTTTGGATTTCTCGTAATTGACTTCTTCGACGTTGCCGTTGAAATCGGTAAATGGACCATCCTTGATGCGCACCATTTCGCCGACTTCGTACAAGACTTTTGGACGCGGCTTCTCAACACCGTCCTGCATTTGCTGCATGATCTTGTCGACTTCGTGCGGAGGAATCGGCGTCGGCTTGTTCGACTTGCCACCGATGAAACCGGTCACTTTTGCCGTGTTCTTCACCAAATGCCACGTTTCGTCCGTCATTTCCATTTCAACCAGCACATAGCCTGGGAAGAAACGACGTTCGCTGACCGACTTCTGGCCGTTTTTCACTTCAATCACTTCTTCAGTCGGGACCAGAATCTGACCGAACTGATCCTCCATGCCGGCGCGCGCAACACGCTCCGTCAATGCACGCTGCACACTCTTTTCCATACCGGAATAAGCGTGCACGACGTACCAGCGTTTCTTCCCGCCAGAAGCAGTTGCGGCGCTTTGCGCGCCGCCTTGCGTTTCATCTTGTATATTGTCGGCCATTATCTTTTCCAGCCCAAAATCAGATCGTATAAAACGACCTCAAGGATCTTGTCCGTGCCCCACAGAAATAGCGCCATGACCAGCACAAAGCCGAAAACGATTGCAGTCATCTGCAACGCTTCCTTGCGTGTCGGCCACACAACCTTCTTGGTTTCGCGAACCGATTCTTTTGCAAAATTGATGAAATCGCGACCGGACGCTGACGTCCACGCGATTGCCACTGCCACGATCAAACCAGCGACCAGCGCGCCTGCACGCACCACGGTCGCCTTGTCCGACAACACATAAAAGCCGACTACGCCCGCGATTGCAGCAGCAATTGCCAGAACGACTTTGATTTTGTCGCCCGATGCGCCAACAGTTTGTACGGGTTGATTAGACATACCTTCTTTACTTTCGATGCCCTGCACCAGAATCCGGTGGCAGGGGCGGAGGGCCTCGAACCCCCAACCTACGGTTTTGGAGACCGTCACTCTGCCAATTGAGCTACGCCCCTACGATTGCACTGCCACTACATGAACTGACTACGGCGACCTCATCGAGATCGCCGCAACATTCATTTATTACTCGATGATTTTAGCCACGACGCCGGCGCCGACGGTACGACCGCCTTCACGAATAGCGAAACGCAGACCTTCTTCCATCGCGATCGGGTTGATCAGCATCACGGTGATCGAGACGT
>Ga0256901_1000814_pt1 | contig 16618 bp, 14 predicted proteins | sample MC6MC0689MT_FD_190200 | JGI IMG/M metagenome (GOLD analysis project Ga0256901, IMG submission 190200) | Metatranscriptome of enriched soil aggregate microbial communities from Iowa State University, Ames, United States - MC6-MC0689-MT... | ecosystem: Environmental > Terrestrial > Soil >... | reverse complement strand
GTCTTATGTTTTATAGCTTTTAAGAGTAAAAATCGTTGCTTCCTATATTTTTACGGTATTGGATTTTGGCAAAACGATGTTGTTTCGTATCTTCAAGGTTTAAACCACACCATAAATAATGGCTACAGGATTACGCGATGAAATGGCTGCTATTGCTAAAAGAGGATTATTGCAAACTCAGGAAGCAGTACTAGAAACCGGGAAAAAAAGCAATAGCTTATTTATTGGAATTCCAAAAGAAGTATCTAACCAAGAATGCAGAATTGCATTAACTCCGCTTTCGGTTGCACTGCTCGTAAACAATGGGCACAAGGTTTTACTGGAAACAGGTGCTGGCGATGGTGCCAATTTTAGTGACAAAGATTACAGTGAACAAGGTGCGCAAATAACCTTCAATAAAAAAGATGTTTGGGCAGCAGATATCATCGTAAAAATAGCTCCTCCAACTATAGAAGAAATTAGCCTCATGCATAAAGGGCAAACGTTAATTTCTGCTTTGCAAATTGGTACGCTAAAAGCGGATGTGTTGAAAGCGTTGTTGGCAAAAAAAATTAATGCGCTGTGTTTCGAGAATATTCGTGATGAAGGAAACGTGCTTACAGTAGTGCGTGCCATGAGCGAAATTGTTGGTGCCACATCTATTTTTATTGCAGCCGAATATTTAAGCAGTGCTTTTGGCGGAAAAGGATTAATGTTAGGCGGCTTTACAGGGGTTCCACCTACAGAGATTGTAATTTTAGGTGCCGGAACGGTGGGCGAATACGCTGCTAGAACAGCACTTTCTTTGGGAGCCGAGGTAAAGGTGTTCGACAGTTCTATTTTTAAGCTCAGACGCCTGCAAAACAACCTAGGAAGTCGGGTTTTTACTTCTGTAATGCAGCCTATCGTATTGGCTAAAGCAATAACTACTTGCGATGTGGTGATTGGTGCTATCCGCTCAGAACATGGTCGTAGCCCTTGCGTGGTAATGGAAGAAACAGTAGCCAAAATGAAACCACATTCGGTTGTGGTAGATGTAAGCATAGACCAGGGTGGCTGTTTCGAAACCTCAGAAGTAACCAACCACAAAGAACCAATTTTTGTAAAACATGATGTGATACATTACTGTGTACCAAATATCGCTTCCCGTGTTCCTCGTACAGCATCTTACGCATTAACAAATATTTTTGCCCCTATTTTGGTTGATATTGGCGATATGGGTGGTTTAATGAACATGGTATGGAACAAACCAGGCATTAGAGATGGCTTGTATTGCTATCAAGGTCACCTAACAAATAAAGACTTGGCTAGCATGTACAATCTGCCTTACAAAGACCTAGAGCTGCTTGTGCTCTCCAATCAATAACTTATGAAAATACGTCTGTTACTTTTCCTTCTTGCTGTTAGTTTAAACGCTTGTGCACAACAAAATGCACAGAACAAATATGGATTAAAAGTAGTTAACGATTTTAAAACCTATAAAGCCGATGTTGCTAAAAATCCAAATTTAGAACTGGTAGATATTAAAAAAGCTATTCCATCTGTAGTATTGGATATCCGCTATGCGACAAAAAACAATTTTATGCAACAGGTAATGTACAAGCAAGCCCGAGCTTTTGCCCGTAAACCTGTAGTAGAGAAGTTAAAATTAATTCAAGCAGCGCTAAAGAAAAACGGCTACGGACTTAAAATTTACGATGGTTACAGACCATACGCCGTTACCGTTTCGTTTTACGAGAAGGCTAGCGATAAAAATTTTGTGGCTAACCCAGCGAAAGGTTCTAAACACAATCGTGGCTGTGCTGTAGATTTAAGCATCATAGATTTAAAAACAGGAAAAGATGTACCCATGCCCACACAATACGATAGTTTTGAAGCCGCAGCCGCACCGCACTACAATGATTTACCAGCTCACATCATTAAAAACCGAGATTTCTTAATTAACACCATGCAGGCAAATGGCTTCAAAGTCATTTACAATGAATGGTGGCATTTCGATTTTATTGGTTGGCAAGATTATGATTTAATGGATATTCCTTTTGAAAAACTCTAATTATTCGACTTTACTTTTTGCTCCGTATTTATCTGTTTTAACTTCTACTTTATCACCCTTAACTGTTAGAGAAAATAAGTAATCGTACTCGTTATCAGAAATTGTAGGTACAGGTCTTTTTGCTCCGAAGGCTTCAATCAATTCCAAAACGGTATTTGAATGTCCTATAATTAACACCTTCTTTCCACCAGCATTCTCTTTTAAAGATTTAACCAAATCCGCCACTTTTGAAGGCTCGTAGGTTTTAATATTGATGCCCGTAATGTCCGCCAAAGGGAAACCTGTTAGTTTGGTCCGTTTGTAATCCGTAGAAAAAATGCTGTCTATTCTTTGTCCTTTAAGCGCTTTCTTTAGTGCTTCTGCTCGCTCTGCTCCAACATCAGACAAATCTGGATCACGATCTTTCTTATCGACCGTATCTTTTTCAGCGTGTCTCACAATCCAAACTTTTAAAGTTTTTTGAGCATATAATGTCTGCTGTAAACCAAGGGCCAACACGAATAGAAATAATAGTTTTTTCATTCCAATTTTTATAAAAACATAAGGTAAAAGCCTGTTACAATGCGGCAACCAGCTTTAAAATATCTGTTTCGCTATGCCAGCTAGAAAGCACAATCCGGCTTAAATTCTGCCCATTCCTATCGGGATATGGAAAAGAAGATATCAGAATTTTTTGTTCTAATAACCGTTGCTCAATGTTTGGCTGCTTAGACAAAAATACAGGAAAGTCTTCAACAAAATGCCATTCATTTTTATTAGTGAGCTGTTGCGTAAATATTTTTACATTTTCTTGCAGTTTTTCATAGCTATGCCGATAAATTTCCTCTGCATTGATAAAAGCATACAGGCCGGCTGCAGCTGGCGGAGAAGCACCGTAAAACTCTTCGCTTTGCTTTAATTTAGAGATTGATTTGTTTGTTCCTAAAATCACTCCTGCATCCAGGCCCAATGCTTTAGCCATAGATGCCACTATGATAATTTCTACGCTAGTATTTTGTGGAAGATTTTGTAACACCGAATTGCCGCCGTTAAGCAAGCCTATTCCGTGAGAATCATCGATAATTAACGTAATCTTTTTATCTTCTTTAAAGTTGCGAATAAAACCAAAATCGTAAATCTCTGGATAAAGATTATTGATGGAGTTACTTAAAAGCACCCAATCTCTAATTTCACTGTCGTTAATTTCGGAGACGATTTGTTGGCTCCATTGCACAAATCTTAGGTTATTCTCAGGATTTCCATCCATCCACAATGCGGGGTGTGTATTTGGCGCATAACGAACTTGTTTTTGTCGTGTGCAAATCCTTACTGTTAACTTTGCAGCCAAATAACCACTTGAAGTGATCAAAGCAGCCTCAACGCCAAATTTGTTAGCAGCGTATTCTTCAGCTTCGTTATAAATTCCAAGCTGCACATTATTCCCACGACTGGTGCCATTATTTAAGCCATAAAGCGCTATACCTTCTGTGTAAAGCTTTATAAATTTTTTACTTTGGGGGATGCCGAGATAGGCTGTTCCCCCAAAGTAAAGATATTCTTCGTCACCAATTATAAAGCTTTGGGAAAGCCCTCGCTTTAAATTATCGAACGATTGTTTTTTATTCATTAATACGCTCTTCCTAATTGATCGTTTGCGGCTTTTATAAGCGACGTTTCATCGTTTGTATCCTGGCCAAATTCCCAAAACATAATCCCATTACATCTTTCTTTCGCTAATTGAGCTTTTTGTTTAATGGTTGGTATACCATTATAGCCATATGCAACTCCACCTACCGTTGCCTCATTCACATTTGCATTTGTCTTAGATGCGGCTATAATAGACGAATAAGCTAAATTACTTCCAGTAGAACTTTTACCATATATTGGAACTCCTAAAATAGCTTTTTCTTTTGGCATTGATTTGGTATTTAACCAAAAATCTAAACTGACATTAGTCATCTTCATAGTAGCATGGTTTAGGGGTTCGGCCGTATCATAATTCACTCCTCCGTCATATTGCATGATATTGAAAAAATCAACATACTGATAAACTTCTGCGGCAATGGCGTGCCTGTTACTTGAAACATAAACTCCTGGTGTAATTGCTGCACTTAAAAATTTATTATTTTTATGCAGTTCAGCACTTAACTCTTTCATCAACAAGGTATAGTTGTTATTTGGGTTAACGTCAGTTGTACTTGTTGTTCTAGGATATTCCCAATCCATATCTAAACCGTCTATCCCTTGGTTCTTAACGAAGTTTACTAAATTATTAACGAAATTAGTTCGTGCTGTAGCGTTGTTAGCTACAGTTGCAAATATACTTTCTGCACCCATCACAGAAATACCGAATTTAACATTATTTGCCTTTGCTTTTGCCTTCAAATAATTAAATCTACTTGATTCTGTAGCTGTTAAAGCAACTACAGAGCCGTCTGCCGTTGGGTTGATATTTAAAAAAGCGAAAAACAAATGAGTGATCATTTTATATTTTACATCTGGAATACCGCTAGGATCTCTATATCCAGGCATGTAAGCCACTACTTTAAAACTATTATCTGGCACATAAGGCGTAACTACAACAGGGGGTGTTGTAGTGGGCGGTGTAGGCGTTGGAATAGGGTTTTCCTTTTTACTACACGAGGCTAAGAAGAAGATTCCTCCCAGTAAATAAAATAAATGTTTCTTCATTATTTTGCTTGGTTAGGTTTTTATTTCTAATCTATAGGGCGCCCAAATTTTAATTTGATTTAGAATAGTAATATTAAGAAATGTTTTTCAAAAACGCAAGAACCCGCAGGATTATTTAACTATCTTACAGCTAGTTAAAAATAGTTGCAATAAACAATGTATTCGTCTGCAAAAAACGGCAAAAACTTACGTGTTTAACTTAATCTAGAAATTATCGTGAATATAAGTCACTACCCTAACCATTTCCTTTCTGATATCTGCAGTTGGCTGTACATAATTATTATTCATGAAAGAATAGAGTAACAATTTTCCTTTTTTAGTGATAATGTAGCCGCTTTGATTATGCACACCTCCCAATGTTCCTGTTTTTCCGAATACAAATGGCGTATCTGTTTTGGCGTATGCATTTCTAAGCGTGCCGCTTTTACCTCCAGCAGGAAGCATACTAAACAACCGTTCTTGGTTATTTACTTCTGCATAAATCAAATCAAGAAGCTTGATAAGAGATCTAGGCGTGAACAAATTTCCTCTCGACAATCCAGAGCCATCTACCCATTTCGGTTTATCGGGCAGTTCTTTTAAATATTTTTCCTGAATGGCAGCAATTACCTTTGGCGTACTTAATTCCAATCCAAGCTTATCGGCGTAAGTTAACAGCAATTGCTCCGCTACAAAATTATCTGAAGGCAGCATTAATTGTCTAAAAACATCGTCGCTTTTAGAACTATATATCGTTTTTGCATTTGATGGCAAGGTGTAATCAACCACTTCGATCTTTTTTTTCAAAGTATCAGAAAGCAATGTTAATGTTGTCGCTGTTGACGTTTTAAAAGGAACTTGTTGCTCGTAATTTGCCGTGGTTCTTGCCAAAGGATAATGAAATTTATTGGCAAGAAACTCTCTTTGAACGCTAAATATTGTTACCTTGCTGCTACTGTCCACAACAAAGCAGGAATTGAAATTTTTTGGGGATATATTCATTTCTCCTGCTTGCTTTGAAGTGATTAAAACCACATTATCAAATAATGGCATTTCAGAAATTTCGGGTTGGTAATAATCATTGTAGTCATCCCAACTCCAACCATTTCCAAAGAAATTTCCAGTATATCGCCCTTTGGAAAAAAATAATTTCTTCTGTGTATTTTTCAATAAACTGATGGCATTTGTTCCTTTAAGCACCGTGTGCAATAAGGACGGATCTCCAGTTCCCCAGAAAATTAATGAATCACCTTTTTCTACATACCTTAACGATGGAATGGAATCTGGTGCTATTTTTAGTCCGGCGTAAAAAGTAAATAATTTCGTATTAGATGCTGGTGTGAAATATTTATCCGCATCCTTCTGAAAAATCATCTGCTTCTCAGCCATGTCGTATAAAGCAAACCCCACTTGATATTTGCCAAGCATTGAAGAGTTTTTAAACTCCTTTGATACTTTTTTAGAAATGATTTGGTTTGGTTTACAAGCAAATAAACTAACAGCAATTAGCAAGCAACCAAAAACATGTTTTATGAAATTAATCTTATTCATTAAATAGTTTTTAAAATATCTGAAAAGAGGTTTTCTTCTGATATTGTTTTCTTTCGGGTTTTGACTCTATACAAGTGGAGCACTAATTTATTAATTTAGTTTTATGAACCGCAGCAAAATCATTAATCATTTTAAAACAAATTGCGTTTTTTTGATGTTTTTATGCTTAAACTTTGGTTCTACCTGCGTTTTCTCGCAAACTTTTAAATTCAGTAATGGCAGAAAACAGCAAACCATAACTTTCGATTTGATCAAAAACCTCATCATTATTCCAATTTATATTAACGAAAAAGGACCTTTTGATTTTATTTTAGATACAGGGGTAAGTCCAATGATTATCACAGACACCACCTTAAAAGAAAGCTTAAAAGTTAGTTACCCACGACCGATAAAAATTAGCGGTTATGGAAATTTTCTGGGCATTGATGCTTTTTTAAGTGCCACGAGTGTTAGAATAGGTGACGCCGATGCCGAAAGTATCCCTACTGTTTTTCTCAAAGACGATATTTTACCGCTTTCTGGTTTTGTAGGCAAAAAAATATATGGGCTCATTGGTTACAACTTTTTCAACAGCTTTGTGGTTAAAGTAAATTATAGCACGAAGGCATTAAGATTTACAGCTACAGAAAAGAAAGTTAGGTTTAAGGGCGAAAGAATTCCTTTGGAGCTAATTGAAAACAAACCTTATGCGCTGCTAAATATTGAGCAAGTTGGACTGGGTGTTAAGACGATAAAGGCTTTGGTAGATTGTGGCGCAAGTCATGCCGTTTCTCTAGAGTCGCTTGGAGGCAAGCCTTTCCCACAACCAGATTTTACAATGTATGCAAACCTTGGTAATGGTTTAACTGGCGCAGTAAAAGGAAGGATGGGGAGAGTTGCTACTTTAAAGTTAGGTAGCTTTAAATTGATGGAAGTTTTGGCGAATTATCCTGATTACAATATCGACTCATTAAAAAACAAGGATAGAAATGGTAATTTGGGGGCAGAAATTCTGAGTAGATTTAATACCACCTACGATTATCAAAATAGATGTATGTACATTCAAAAGAATGAAAAATTCAATCGTCCGTTTGAGCATGATATGGCAGGAATAGAACTTTATTCTGAAAGCGGCCCACCATCTAGAACGATCATTAATAAAATAGAACCAGAATCGCCAGCAGAACTTGTTGGCTTAAAAGAGGGCGATGAAATTATTTCTATTAACTTTAAAAAGATTGATGATTACACTTTGGATGATATTGGAGGAATGCTGAAAGCTAAAAACGGCTATAGTGTTGTATTAGAGGTTTGGCGAGGAAAATCGTCATTTATCAAATTATTAAAACTTAAAAAACGAATATAAAAAGATGAAACTTACGTTACGAATATTGCTTTTATCGCTTCTTTCATTAAATATTTACGCACAGGAAACAGATTCTCTTGCTTTCTCAAAAGCTAAATGGGGAAAAAAATCAGTAGCGAAGAAAACAAAGCTTTATACTTTTCAATTTAGCGATAGCACATTGTTTAATGCCAATCAATACATCAGTTTTGTAGAAGTAAAAAATCATAAAAAAGCCCCAGGCTTTTATATCGGCTATGAAAAAAAGGAACTGATTAAAACTTCGGCTTTTGCAAAGAAATACAACGCTACAGCAGCAATAAATGGAACCTTTTTCGACATCAAAAACGGAGGTTCTGTAGATTTCATCAAAGTTAACGACACCGTTATTAACCAAAACAGGCAAGAGAAAAACAACATCAGAGCTTTGCACCACAGGGCGGCAGTTGTAATTAACGATTACCAACTCAATATTAAAAAATGGGATGGCTCGACTTCTTGGGAAAATGACCTTAGCGACAAGAACATCATGCTTAGTGGACCTCTTTTGATCTTAAACAACGAAAAAGAGAAATTAGATTCTGTTCCATTTAACAGACTTCGCCACCCACGGACAGCCATAGGCATCAAACCTGATGGAACAGTACTCCTTTTAACCGTAGACGGTAGACAACAAAACTCTGCCGGAATGAGCCTTTTTGAACTTACCAAAGTGATGAAATGGTTAGGTTGCAGCAGTGCAATTAACTTAGATGGTGGTGGCTCTACGGCCTTATGGGTGCAGGGTTATGGAGAAAATGGCGTGGTCAATCATCCATCTGATAATAAAAAATGGGATCATGAAGGCGAAAGAAAAGTTGCGAACGTTATTTATATCAAAGGCAAACAATAACTTTGTCGGCAAAATGCAAACCCTTTATTTACGATGAATTTTAGTCGCGTTACTTTAGCTTTCTTAGTTTCTATCTCTTTATATGCATGTGGTGGCAGTGCCGAAAAAAATCAGAAATCTGAAGCGGGTTTGAGCTTCAAAGATGTTGATGGTATTAGGTTCTATGAAGTAAAACGTAGGTTTAGTAACGGACTTTCGTTCAATAAGGATGGCTTTATGCTTGCTCCAAATTGGATTATTGAGCACAAAGCTCCCGATAGTATGTTGGCTTACAGTCCCGAAAAGCAAGGCATGGAGGCCTTTTTGTTAATTCACGACCATGCAAAGATTTACAACTTTGCCCGTGAATATTTTAGAGCGAAGGTTATTACAAAAGACAGTTTGATTTTACAACGTTTGCAGGTTGAGGCACTTGTAGTAGCTAAAGGCGAAGTCTCTGATGTTAACTCAACATATTACACCCAAGATTACATAGAGAAAGTACTTAAAACCACTGTTGGTGAATTACAAAGGCCTACTAAAGCAGATACTGCATTCATTAAAAAGCTTTCTGAAAAAACATACAAACATCCATCTAACCCAGACACAGCATTTGCGGCAACAGAAATTGTTGAACTAAAATCAAACAGTAAAAATGTTAAAGTTAAGTTGATTGGCTATGCTGATAGCGCCGCTCATAGAAAATCCTATGCCTACATGTATCCAGAATACAGCGTAGAAATCAACAAATCATACAAAGAATTTCGTTACCGCTTTTCTGTAATTGTTGACGTAAAAGGAAATTTATATGTGAATAGAATCCAAGGGGTGCTGCCAGAAGATATGCCACATCGTAAAAAATTAATACAAGGCATAGCCGATGTCTACCTAAAAAACCTACTTCATATTAAGCCAGGTACTACTTTAGGCATTCCGCACTCTAGCGAAATAACCATTAGTTTGGCGGGCAATCGATAACTGTTATAATGTCTGCATAGTTTAAAAAAATCAAGTTTTTCTTGTAATTAGATTTAAATCTGTACCTTGCATCTTTAATATTTAATATAATGCAAGAAGGAACAGTAAAATTTTTCAATGTAACTAAAGGTTTTGGATTTATCGTACCAGCAAATGGTGACGCAGAAATCTTTGTACATTCAACAGGCCTTATCGACGAAATTCGTGAAAACGACAAAGTTCAATATGACGTTGAAAACGGTAGAAAAGGCTTAAACGCCGTTAATGTGAAAGTAATCTAATTATTATCATATTTTACCAAAAAAGCCCCGAATTAACTTCGGGGCTTTTTTTTTGGACTAATTTTTTTCTTTATTTCTTAATCTTCGTAAAAAGCAATTCTGGTTCGTTAGTAGTAATGTAATTTACCTTTTGCTCCAAAAACTTATCCATGTCTTTTTCTGCGTTTACCGTCCAAACGTTAATGATTAAGCCCAAAGCTTTTGCCTGCGCAATCCAATCTGGGTTTTTCTTGAACACACTTTGATTGTAATCTAAACCATAAAAACCTTGCTCTTTCAATTTAGCTGGCTCAATTTCTCCATTTAAATAAGAAACTTGTGCTCCCGGTACATTTGCAATTACATATTTAGAAATGAAATGGCTAAAGCTAATGTACTCCACATAAGGTGCTGCCTTTAATTTATTTACCGTTTCAATTACCTTTTTCGCCAAAGCTTCTTCGCGCTCCTGTGTCTTTTGAGGTTTAATTTCAAGGATTAACTTTGTTTTTTTCTGCTTCATTCCAGCTTTCAAGTATTCTTCTAAAGTTGGAATATTTTCTCCATTGCTTAGTTTTTTATAAGCTAATAGCTCTTGATAAGTGCTCGTTGCAATATCTTTTCCAAGAAAATCGGCATTATGGTTTACCACCGCAACACCGTCTGCTGTGAACTGTACATCAAATTCGCTTCCGAAACAGCCCAATCTTATCGCCTCTTTTAGCGATGCAATAGAGTTTTCTGGCAAATTTTGTGTCTTCCATGCGCCGCGGTGAGCAATCACTACGTTCTTATTCCACGATTTAATTTGCTTTTGTGCTAATGCTGTTCCAGTAATCATTAGCGCTAAAATAGCTACAAAAAGTCTCTTGTTCATGTGTGTAATTTTAGTTTTTAAGAATAGTATCTCCTATACCCTAATGTTAACTTATTTTTGGTTTTAATTTATTTTATTTTGTTTCTAATTTACATTTTATTATTATTCGTTCAAAACAAATCGAAAGTTTTTTAACAGGTTAATCTCTCAATTTTAATTAGACGCACATTTTAGTACCTTTATTGTCGTTTAATAAACATGGGAAACAACTATAGCTTACTGATATCCAAAATCAATGAGTTTACCCGAAAGTTTTATCTCAATAAACTTTTACGAGGTAGCATGTACGCTGCTGCGCTTATTTTAAGCCTATATCTGTGCCTTTTTGTATTGATTTTCTATACCTTTCCAAGCATTTCCACTAAAACATTGCTGTTCTTTTCTTTCATTGTGATTTCTTTAACTGCCATCACTTTTTGGATTGTAAAACCTGCCCTTTCTTATTTTCAGCTACGTAAAACGCTAAGCCTAGAGCAAGCAGCAAACTTAATTGGTAATCATTTCTTTAACGTTAAGGATAGGTTACTGAATACGTTACAACTTAAAGAATTGGCAGATGCATCGCCTCAAAACAGTGCATTAATTCTTGCCGGCATAGACCAAAAAATTAACGAATTAAAGCCAATCCCTTTTTCTAGTGCGATTAAGCTTGGCGACAACAAAAAGCACATCAAATACATTGCATTACCGCTATCTATCATTTTATTGATTGCAGTTATTGCCCCAGCGATTTTAAGAGAAGGCACCAGCAGTTTCATTCGCTACAATCAAGAAGTTTTACCACAGGCGCCTTTCCAATTTTTAATAGAAAATAAAAGTTTAAATATTACGCAGGGCGATGATTTGACTTTAAAAGTGAAACTAACTGGTGACGAATTTCCGCAAGATATTTATTTGGAAGATGGTGTAAACAGCTATAAACTGGAAAAACAAGACATCAGCCATTTTAGCTATACTTTTAAGAACGTTCAAAAAGACAAAAACATTCGCTTTAACGGAGGCGGATTTAGTTCAGCGAGCCAGACGATTAGCGTAAAACCGCGTCCATCTTTACTAAATCTAAGCGCAACGTTGGCTTATCCAGCTTATCTAAAAAGAAAATCTGAAGAAGTGCAAAATGTTGGCGACTTGCTCGTCCCGGAAGGAACAAAAGTAAACTGGAAATTAAAAACCGAAAATAGCGACGAAATTAGTTTTGTTTTGGAACAGAAAGCGCATCAAATTTTAGTAGCCGAAAATGCTGCTAGTTTTAGTGCGGTAATTAGAAAAAATGGCAGCTATCAAATTGTTCCCAAAAATAAGTTTGTGAGTTTACGAGATTCACTGAGCCATCAGCTTACGGTAATTGCCGACCAATATCCTGTAATTTCGGTAACAGAAACGCCAGAAAGTTTAAGTAGCAAAGCACTTTATTTTACCGGAGTAATTAATGACGATTATGGCTTTTCTTCTCTAAAATTCAAGTATCAAATTAAAGAAAACAATAAAGTTGTTGGGCAAGGTACAAAAGCAATCGCCATTAAAAATCAACAAACTGAAAATAACTTTTTTCACCTTTGGAACTTAAATGACATCAATACTAAACCTGGTCAAATTATAGAATACTTTTTTGAAGTTGCAGATAATGACGGTGTAAATGGTGCAAAAATAGCCCGTTCTGAAATCAAAACTTTTCAGGCACCAACACCACAGCAAATTGCAGAAAAATTAGCAGAGGGCAGTAAATCCTTAAAAGATAAAATGGAGCAGACCATTAAATTGGCAAATACCATTGAAAAGGAAAGTAAGAAGCTGAGCGAAAATTTGTTGGACAAAAAGCAAATCAATTTTGAAGATAAAAAACAGATTGAGCAGTTGCTAGATAAGCAAAAGCAACTAGAAGAAGCCGTTAAGGATATTAAAGCGCAAAACGAAAAAAACAATATTGATAAGCAGGAAAATGGCAAGTTAAATGATGAGCTGAAAGAAAAGCAGAAGAAAATTGATGACCTTTTTAACAATGTTTTGGATGAAAAAACGAAGGAGCTTTTACAAAAGCTACAGCAGTTGATGGACCAAAATAATAAGGACAAAACTCGTGACGAGCTTTCTAAAATGCAAATGGATAACAAGTCTGTAAAAAACGAACTTGACCGCATTTTAGAACTTTATAAGCAGTTGGAATTTGAGCAAGACCTGCAAAATAAAATTGATCGTTTAAATGAAATGGCTAAAGATCAAAAAGATTTATCTGATCAAAGCAAGAACAAGAATTCCGCTCCACAAGATTTAAAAGACAAGCAAGAGCAGCTTAATAAAGACTTCAAAGATTTAAAGAAAGGGCTACAGGATTTAGAGAAGAAAAATCAGGCGTTAGAGCGACCTAATGATTATAAAAACCCGGGCAAGGAAACTAATGATATTGAGAAAAGTCAGCAAGAAAGTAAGGAGCAACTGAACCAAAATAATAAACAGAAAGCCGCTGACAAGCAACAGCAAGCAAGCGAACAGATGCAAAAATTAGCAGAGCAGATGCAAGAACAACAGCAAGCTGGAGCCGAGGAAGAAAATAAGGTGAATGCACAAGAACTTCGTAAGCTGTTAGAAAACTTACTGAGTACTTCTTTTGAGCAAGAAAAAGTGATGTTGGCATTGCGTAAAATGGGCGCATCAGATCCATCATATGTTTCGCAGGCACAAAAACAAAACACCATTCGCGACAATATGAAAACTATTGCCGACAGCTTATTTTCGTTAAGTAAACGTGTACCTCAAATAGAAAGTACGGTAAACAAAGAGGTCGAGAAAATTAACTTTAATATTGGTAAAGCTATAGATTTTTTAGGCGACAGAAGAACTGGAGAAGCTAACCGTTCGCAGCAGTTTGCTATGACATCGTTAAACAATTTGGCTCTAATGCTTAACGAAGCCTTAGAGCAGTTGCAAAATGCGATGAAAAACGCCAAAGGCGGTAAAGGAAAGCAAAAACAGGGCATGGAGCAATTGCAGAAAATGCAGGAGCAACTGAACAAAAACATGCAGCAGGCCAAAGATAAAATGCAGAAGGAAGGCAATAACGGTACGGTTCCGAAAGGACAGATGAGCCAAGAATTTGCAAAAATGGCGCAGGAACAGCAAATGATTCGTGAAGCGCTGGAGAAGATCAACAAGGAAGACAACAAGGACGGGAAAGGTTCGCTAGGCAATTTGAACCAAGCCATTCAGGAAATGAAGCAATCTGAATTGGATTTGGTGAATAAGCGAATTACGCAAGAAACCATTAATCGTCAGAAAAACTTAATGGTTAAATTGCTGGATGCGGAGAAAGCGCAACGTGAGCAAGACGAAGATTCGAAACGTGAAAGCAGTGCAGCAAAGCAATTTCCGCCGTCGTATAAGCAAATGCTAGAAAAATTTAATAAAAGCATGCAGAGCGAAAGCGAACTGATACAAAAGCTTCCGCCAAACTTGAATTATTACTACAAAAATAAAGTGGCCGAATATTTCAAATTGTTAAACTCGCCGCAAAAATAGCTTTATCTTCATTGCTAGGTACGAAGCTATCCTAAAGCGTTTTGTCATTGCGACGTTAGGAGGAATCTGTTAGCTCAATACTACTTACATACAGATTCTTCGCTGCGCTCAGAATGATAGCAAAGAGATTGCTTCGTAGTTCCTCCTCGCAATAACGCACCTATTTATAGTCCTGTTTTATCAACCAATTCCTTTTGTGTTATTAGTGGCTTGGTGGTTAAATCTTTTTAACTTTGCCTTTTAACTTACCCTCATGTCAAAAATCAATTTCTTTACAGAAGACATCAATTATAACCTAAAAGGAAAAACTTCCATTAAAAAATGGATAACGGAAACCATCATTTCTGAAGGTTATGAGTTAAATGAGCTGAATTTTATTTTTTGTTCTGACGAATATTTATTGCGTGTAAACCAAGATTTCCTTAAACACGACTATTATACTGACGTAATTACTTTTGACAACTCTGAGGAGCTTAAAACAATTTTTGGGGATATTTTCATCAGCATTGATAGAGTTAAGGATAACGCCAAGCAAAATAAAGCATCAACGCTCGATGAGTTATGTCGTATTATGATACATGGAACGCTTCATCTTTTAGGTTACAAAGACAAAACAAAAAAGGCTAAAATAGAAATGACTGAAAAGGAAGACTTCTATTTGGAAAGACGTAGCTAAGGCACAAATATCAGGTAAATCAAATAACTGATAATTAGTCCAAGTACAACTGTAACAAGCCCCGAAACACGTTTCTTTTTGATAAAAAGCAACAAAATCAACCCTGTTAAAGAAACAATGATGAGAAAAATGGCAGAAACGTCAATTACCCAACTCCATCCTTTTCCCGAATCGCGACCTTTGTGCAAATCGTTCCAAAGTGCAATTACGCCCATTTTTATTTCAGTTACTTCGTAGCTTCCACTTTCTCGGTCGATAAAAGTATCACATGAATAAGCAGGACCTTTAAAAGTTACTGTTACATCATAATCATCAATTCTAAATTCGCTTACGGCTCCTTTTATTTTATGTTGACTGCGCAGAAACTCCACAATTTCTAGCTTAGCTATTTTATTGGTATCTGGCTGATTTACCCACTTTACGTTTAACTTTCCTTTGTATTTTTCTTCGATCTGCTTATCACCGCCTAACCAACTTGGATGGTTTAAAGTCAATCCCGTAAAGGAAAAGAATAGCACAATGGCAAAACTTACCATAGAAAGATAAATGTGCAACCATCTCGATAGCCTAGCAACGTCTTTCTTTACTCCGCTCGATTTTTTATTCTTAGTCAAGTGCTTTTATTTCTTCTTGTTAAATTCAAAACTTACATTCGAGATTTCTACATTTCCAGCATGGGTTACTTTTACTGGCGATTTTTTCAACTCCAGCGGCTGACGCAAGATTTCATCAGTTCCATGTTCTTTCGAAGTCTCGATAATGATCGTGTATTTGCCCTGCGGGAGATATTTACCTGTATCGTCTTTGCCGTCCCATTTTACGGTGTACTTGCCAGGATTTCTCGTAGCGCCAGTTACAGAAGCATAATTGTTTTTATCTGCCTTAAAACGTTCGCCGTTGATACGATACCATTTTCTCAAATCAGGAATCCATTTTGGTTTATTGTACCATAAAGCTAAGTTTCTTACGGCTTCACGCTTCTCATTTTCTACCCAAATTGCGGCAAATGGGCGGTGCGTATTATCCTCAATTGCATTAAATTGGAAATTAATTAGCAGTTCAAACTTTGGATCCCAACCTTTTTGAAATGGAGAAATTACTGCGGGTTCCAAAGGCTTTTCTTCAGTAGCTACAACATATTTATCCCAGCCTTCACTCTTCACTATTTTACCGTTTTTAGTAACGATTAGATATTCCGCTCCGTTCACTTTTTCTGCTAGCGCTTTACTTTCTGTTAAACTTAGCACATTAAAAGCCGTGGCCAAAGCGCCTGCATCAACTGCGTTATCCGCAATTACAGTGGCGCTAATAATTCCTTCCACTGGCATTGCCGTTCTTGGGTCTACAATATGGGAATACCATTTATTTCCAATCTGCTCTCCCCTACGGTAATTTCCGCTGGTAGCAACAGCTTTGTTGGCTACCAAAAGCTTCGCCAAGGGCGCATCATTTTCTGCGTTTTGCAGTGGATTGGTTACATGAATTAAATCCTGCTCAGTTCCTTTAATTACCAAATCGCCACCGATATTTACCACCACATTATTTACGTTTGCGGTTGCAAAAGCAGCTTCCGTAGCTTTACTAATAATGTAACTTTTAGCGAAAGAATTCATCACCAAAGGAGCATTGTCTAATCTTGTAGCAGTTAAATCTGCTCTGCTTAATAAATAGTGCTTAGCTTTCATTATAGCAACTGCGTCTTTTATAGACTGTTTAGACGGTAATTCTTGCTTTGCCGAAGCATCTCTCCATAATTTAGAAGCCACAGCGGCAGAAACGTCTAAAGCACCATTAGATGTTTGTTTCCAAGTTTCGAACAAGCTTAACATTTCAAAAAGTTCTTTAGATACTTTCACAGGCTTATTTAAATCCTGTTTCATCCATAAG
>Ga0256901_1000808_pt1 | contig 16681 bp, 7 predicted proteins | sample MC6MC0689MT_FD_190200 | JGI IMG/M metagenome (GOLD analysis project Ga0256901, IMG submission 190200) | Metatranscriptome of enriched soil aggregate microbial communities from Iowa State University, Ames, United States - MC6-MC0689-MT... | ecosystem: Environmental > Terrestrial > Soil >... | reverse complement strand
TGTTTCATGACCATTGAAGGGATATTCCAAAATGAATTTTCTTTAATCGACTCAACTGGTTAGGACTAACTGGTATCCGACCTTGTCCTCCTCTTTCATTGACTTTATAAAATGGCACACTTTTTTGTTTGTTTGATTTTTTAATTCCAAGCTGAACACCCTTATTAATCATCTCAGCATCGACATGAGTCCCAAATCAAGGGTATACATTCAAGTTTGAATCTAAATCCAGGTAAATTCCTATCAACCCCCAGATAACCACCCCTTTCACAATTTCCCTCGGTTTTTTGTTTTTGTTTTTGTTTTGTTTTGTTTTGTTTTTTGTTTTGTTTTTTGTTTTTCTTTTTTTCCAATCTCTCACCCCCTTACTCACCCTTTCACCCCTCCCCCGGCCTGCTCAACTAGAAATTAATAATGAAATACATCCATATTCTCCTCGCAATGCTAGCTCCATTATTTGTGGTTGGATTAATGTCAGCCATTATATCCCCCTCAGATTTCGCAAAATTAGACACAAATGGTGATTCACGGATTTCAGCTGATGAACTCCGTGCTTGGTTTGGGACTAGATTCCCATCTTATGTCGTTGATCAATTAATTGCCGATGTGTTAACAAATGATACAAATGGCGATGGGTTTTTAGATATCTCAGAAATATCTCATGTGGCTGACCCACATAGATCAATAAACTCTCCCTCTCAGCCAACTCTTCAACCTGCCGCTGGTACATTTTCCACAATGGCTGATAAATTACGCCATTGTGCCCCAAAATGTACACGAACTCGTCATGCTCCTCCAATTGGAATTGAACCAGATGAGGGGAACGGGATTGGTACGGGACCGATTTATATCGTTGATGGAAAGATCCGCGGGGCTTGTCCGTATGAAAAACCGGAATTGCCACGAGGGATTTGGTTTAGACCAAGAACAAATCCTAATGACCCCTTTCACGAGATTAACCGTGAGGACAGACCCAACAATTGTTATACAAAAATCAAAGACCCACATTTCAAACGACCACACCGTAAAAATCCCCAAGTTATCAATTTAGGCATTAATGATCGTAATAATGTTGTTGAAAGTTGTGATGTTTATATGACCGGTGCGGGTCGTGAGGCTGATTCTATTCGCCATCATAAACGTGGTTTGTCACGTCAATCTCCCAAACCAATTGATGAAACTTTGATGGCAAAACCGAAACCTGTGGAAGTATTACAAGCAAGTAATTACAGTGGGGCGAGATCAAGATCATGGATTGGGAGGGAAACTCGTCGAACTGATCCATGTCGTCTTTCGGGTTATGGTCGTAGATCCAATTTTTCTAATTGTCAACCAAACTCATCAAGTATTGACAGAACAAAACCAGTGCAATTTCGAGGTCAAGATATAACCTCACATTCGAACTCCGTCCCGCAATTTCCTGGCCGATTCCGCAGCTTCAATCATCAAGGAGAACCCCCAAAAAAACCAACCGATGAAACGTATACTCATGCAACAGCATATAACGGCGTCATTCCACTTCATCCCCACCATCCGTATGACCAACCAACTACACGTAGACGTTATCGATATGCGCCAACTCCAGGTGTAAGATCAGTTTGGTTGACATTTTCAACTCCCGAAAGCACTGAAAAACCAACCCAAGGCTTTGCGGATAAATTCAAAACTTCATTTAACAATGCTGTTGATAAAGTCGATGAAAAAGCAATTAAACCAACTCGAGGTTTTTTTGGTCGAGTTTCTGACGGGTTTGGTAATATCAAAAGAGGTTTTCGCGAACCTTTTGTCAGTTCAAATGATTAAAATGGTTGAGACTGTCAGGACATTTTTATTTATTTTAAAAGCATGGTAGGGGGAACCCCGATCTGATTACTGGGTAATTACCTTGTTTCGAGCATATCTCTGTTAAATTGTATAATTTTCTTTGTAAATACAACTCTACTCCTCTTTCTTCAAAAACTCTTTTTGTGAATTAATAAATATTATCATATCCGATACAAGATCACGCAATTCTCTCGAAGTTCATCATGAATAATTTAGATTTATTATAAATAGTTAATTAGATAACTGTTGACATCATCATATAGGATTGAATATAACCAAGAATAAACAAAAGGGCTTACAGAAAACGATCCAAAGCAGATTTAACAACACCATTAGCTTGATCGGTGTCACGTTGACGTTGTTCTTCTCTATTCTTTTCACGTTGTGCAGCTCTTTTTTCCTCAAGATGTTCTTGAAACTTGTCCCTGTTTTCTTCAACGATCCCAATTGCTTTTCTTTTTTCAGATTTCGTAGCCCCATTTCTACCCTTCATTCTTTTCTTATCCAGATCAACATCATGTTTAAGACTTTTCTTAAATTGTTCAGCACGATTCTTTTGGAGATCCGATTGATCCTTCTTTGACATTACACTAAATGCACGATTGTCCAAGGTGATCATATCGGGTTGTAATTTCTCAAGTAATCCCTTAACAACACGTTCTTGTCTTTGTTTACTATTTTCAAATGGATTTGCAACCCAACTATCAAAGTTAGCACTACCGGCGCCTGGAATAATTAAATGTTGGAATTGTCTTTGTGTACCCATCCCAAGTAAATCTTCATACGGGACAAAACGTAATTTACGAATAATTTGCCCACCGAATGTTTCGTGTAAATATGGGCCAAGTAAACGAGTAACATCACCACGAGTATCCAAATGCGTTTGTTTAAAATCATTCCCCAACATTTGAAACTCATCACGTTTATATACAGTAGTATGTGGACCGGACCCAAATGCAACAAGGCCAGTATGTGATACATCACAGGTCGTAGCAGGACGATAGAGCTTAGTTGTAGCAAGAGTTTCATATTTGCGCAAATCCCATAGTTTCACACTACCCTCGGAACCACAAACGTACATATAATTACCGCTATCATCAATTGCAATATCATTAACTTGTCCGTTAAGGATACAATTCATAGTAACAACCGGTTTTGGCATATTTGGCGTCCAAAGCGTGACAAGACCGGAATTATGACCGGCATGAAGTACAGCATTTTGAGGGTTTTGGCGAAGAGCGCAGACTGGACCCATAGACGTAGTTCTATTTGAGACAATTTCACCGGTGGTAATATCACGCCAAGAAAGCATACCATGTTGTGTACCAGTTGCGAGGAGGAAATGGTAGGGGAGATATTGTAGTTTACGCGGAAATTGCATAGATTCATGTTTAAGATGATGAATTTTGACACCTTTACTATCATATAGACAAACATGACGTTTTTGGGCAAGTGCGTAGAGAGTATGATCTTGTAAAAATGTAGCATCAAAAATTTCTTCCTGGACATTTTTTTCAAGAATGGATTGACCATTACGCCAATCTAAAATATTAACATGGCCACGATCCCCACATAATAACATAAACGCACCGTTTGATGTGTATTCTGAATGATACGCACCGTATTCTAAATTTGATAAAGTAAATGCTTTTGCCTTCACAGTATCACTTGCTTCTTGGTACAAATCAGCTTGTTTTAAATGGCGAGTCGTTAAGATTTGTTTTTTATCATTAATTGATACAAAACCTTGTTGAGATGGTTGTAAAAAACGCTCCGCGTAGGCATTATGAAGCGATGTTTCACGAGCTAATTTCTCATTAGTTCTCATATGAGCACGATGAGTATTGTTTTTAATTGAATCAATTTTGGTCTGATTTAAACCACCTTTGAGACGGTTATGTGAACTCGCTTGAATGTCCAGTGTTTCTTTTTTAAATTCTAATTTTTTCATTCTTTTATTATTATCCTGTTGAATCTCTAAAGAAGTACGCGTATCGTTTTCTTCTCTATTATATACATCAGCTGCATCAAACCCACCAACGACTTCCTTACGTTTACGATTAAAATTCGCAGTAGTTTGTGAAGGTTTTAATGTTGAGGTGTTCTCATCACCAAACGACAATGTTTGAACGTTTTTACTCATATTTGAGCCCGTATTCGTCGGGGTTTTAAAGGAGCGGATCTGTCCTGAACGGAAAAAGAGTTGGAAATTTGAAAATTTGGAAATTTAGGGGCTGGGTAGAGGTATTTTGCGTGGTATAGATTTGTTTTGAGAGCTATTTGTTATAATGGGGGTAATTTGAGGGGAGGTATGATATGAGATGATGAGCGTTATTGAGTTTTGAATTCAAAGATGGATGATTTTGTTATATTTGCGTAGAAGAGGGTGATATTGCATCACGCAAGGGTTTTGGATGGGAATAATAACAATCGCAAGAGTGTTTATACGGAAGAAAACGCATTACAACACCAGCTTCATAAAAAATTTTCATTTTTCACTCTTTTTTTCAATCAAAAATAAATCAAAAAAAAATCAAAAAAAAAATCAAAAAAAAAATCAAAAAAAATAAACCTTTCCAGAAAACACGAATTCCCAAATCTGCCCTCCCTTTAGCAGTATATGAACTTGATATTCCGTGAATTAGCACAAAATATGACTATTACTTTGTCCTATCAACTTCGCCTCATTGCACTCGACATAAACCATAATATTGACCATTTCAGTTTCAAAATTTGTATTTTTGTTGTTGTCAAATTCTGCTCTTTTTTACTTTTTTCAAAATTAATATTTGATTACTCGCACACAAGGAAGTGTAAGATGTATACATGTCACTCTATCCACCTTTTGCACTTTTTAAAGCCATCTCATTGTTGGATTCATATCAATTGCCTCTTTTCAAAAGAATTTTTGACTTTTTCCGTTTTTTTTCGTTTTTTCTCAAAATTCCACACGCATTTGAACAAATTCTCTTGCAATATATCTCTCTCCCGCATAATTACATCCTTTAACATGTTTACCGTCGACATTTCTCTCCTTTCACCTTGTATAATCACATTGTAATCCTACCTTCTATAATTCCCAACCTTGCATCTCTTTTCACCAACCCCACTCACCTCAACAACAACAACAACAAAACCCTCCCCACACTATATTTGTCCATTTGTAATCAACCCAATCACGAATAGTAAAACATGTCTGCTCCGGACCTTGTTGAACTTTTTGTCAAAATCGGTTTGGAACCAAAATTTGCAAAAAGTACAACCAATAATAAAAAAATTTCTGATGGTTTATACCTCTTAATTCAAGAAGCTGGTCTTGTTGAATCTGGTGCGGATAAGGTCATTGGTACACATTTATTAGCTGTTGCTACGAAAGCTGCACCTTTTTCTAAGGGTCTTTTTGCTTCTAACCGTAAGGACCTTATCGATGCTATTGTCTCCGGTGATATTAAAACTGGTGCTCAATGTACTGCTGCTATTCAATACTTTACTAACAAGACTGCATTTGATAAAACTGAATTCAATGCTGAATGCGGTGTTGGTGTTGTTGTCACTGAAGATGATATGAAAGCTGCTATTGAAAAGCTCTTTGCTGATAATATGGAAGAGATCACTTCTAAACGTTATCAAGTACAAGGTAAATATATTGCTATTGCAACTGGTGCATTACTCCCATGGTCCGATAAGAAAACTATGAAAGACCTCTTTGATGCAAAATTCTTAGAAGTCTGTGGGCCAAAACTTGCAACTGATGCAACTGTTAACAAAGGTCAACAAGTTGAAATGGAACGCAAAGCTGCTGATGCAAAACGTGAAGAACAAAAAAAAGCACAAAATACTGAAAATCCAGAAGCTGCTGCTGCTAATGATGATGATTTTGTTATCCCAGATGATAACTATCTCCAAGGGCGTCAATTAGATTGGGCAATTAATACTGAAGAACAATTATCAAAACATAATGAAGTTACAAAAGGTCGTGTTATTACCCGTTTCCCACCAGAACCGAATGGTTATCTTCATATTGGCCACGCTAAGGCCATGATGCAAAACTTTGGTGTTGCTGATAAATTTAATGGTCATTGTATTATGCGTTTTGATGATACTAATCCAGAAGCTGAAGAACAAGAATATATTGATACTATTCTCGAAAATCTTGAAGCATTAGGTCATAAACCATGGAAAACTACCTACTCTTCTGATTATTTCCAAGAGTTATTTGACCTTGCAGTTAAACTTATCAAAAAAAATAAAGCTTTTGTTTGCCATCAAACTAAGGAAGATATTAAACGTGACCGCGATGAAGCAAAGAAGACCGGTATTGTACCACCATCTCCATACCGTAATCGTTCTGTTGAAGAAAATTTAGAACTTTTTGAAAACATGCGTAAGGGTTTATATAAAGAAAATGAATGCACATTACGTATGCGTGGTGATCTATCCTCACCAAACCCTAACCTTTGGGATGCTGTATTTTATCGTATTCGTTATACCCCACACCCTCATACTGGTAACAAATGGTGTATCTATCCAACTTATGATTATACCCATTGTATTATTGATTCCTTAGAAGATATTACTTACTCTATGTGTACGTTAGAATTTGAGATTCGTCGCGAATCTTATTTTTGGTTATTATATGAATTAGATCTTTACAAACCAAAGGTTTGGGAATACTCTCGTCTTAACATTACCCATAATGTTCTCTCAAAACGTCGTTTACGTTCCCTTGTTATGGATAACCATGTTAACGGTTGGGATGATCCACGTTTATTAACCATTAACGGTCTCCGTCGTCGTGGTTTCTCCGGTCCAATTATTAATCACTTTATCAAATCTATTGGTATTTCCCGTTCTGCTACCTTAGTCCCAATGGAACGTCTTAATGGTGCTGCACGTGAATTACTCAATGTTAGCGCTACTCGTACCATGGCCGTTGTTGATCCAGTTAAGGTTATTGTTGATAACTTTGAAGATAATTTTGTTGGTAATTATGCCGCAGCAAACCTCCCAGTTGAAGGTTCTGCGACACATAACATTACCCTTTCAAAGACTTTATATATTGAACGTGAAGATGTTTGGGTTGTTGATCAACAAGGTCCAGTTCCAGGTGATTATAAACGTTTAACTACTGAAAAGGCCGTTCATTTAAAATATACCCCATATGAAATCAATATTAACTCCGTTGAAATTGACCCAGTTACTAAAAAGGTTACTGTTGTCCATGTTAACGCTACTGAAGTCGGTAATAAACCAGTTAAGGGCCGTGCAGTCGTTCATTTTGTTTCTTCAGCACCTGGTACTGAACCAACCAAGGTTGAATTACGTATGTATAATGAATTATTTAAATCCCCAGAACCAATGGGTATTGATGAATGGGAAAAGGATCTTAATCCTAACTCTTTAGTTATCCAACATGGTTATATTGATAACTTTACCCTTAATGACGTTCAAAGTGCTGACAATAAAGACAAACAATATCAATTCGAACGTATTGGTTACTTTATTTTAGATAAAGATTCTGTCTGCGGTGAACACCCTAAACTTGTTTTTAACCGTACTTGTCCATTACGTGCAAACCCAATTGCAAAGTAAATCAAATTTTTGTTAACTTTGTACAACAATAAAAATAATTAGATGGTATCAAAATTTGGTATAAACACCAAGTTCTCATTTAACATTGATCATTCTATAAAATACTCACCAGGTATATCAATATGTAGACTAATACCGAATAAACTCGTTACATGTGTGAACGTTTAAGATTGGGAGAAAATAGATGAAGGAGACCTTTTTTGATTTGGAGCCTCGAGTCAGAGTGAAAAGGTGATTTGACCGCGGAGGGAGATATTTCGGAGTTGTGAGAAAAGTTGGAATTTGTCCTCCAAACTCGAAAAAAACAAAGCTTGAAATGTTTTATTATTAAAAAAAAATATTCCTCAATTTTTGCTAAATTGTACTACCCCGCTATGTCAACTCGCCATTAGTCTTACACTTCTTATAACCAACTTGCACCTATCAAATTCCACCCATATAACTCCAATATAACGAATTAAATTAAATAATATTGTTCGAAACCGAAAAAAAAAATCACCAAAAAAAAAAAAACCAAAACAAAACAAACCAAAACAAACAAAAAATTTAAAAAATCAAAAGGAATTTCCAATGCAACTCCTCTGGTCCCCGAACCAAAACGATCGTTTTGCCTTTGTTCGTGATGGGATTCATTTATACCGTTTAAACTACTCCAGAAGTTCAACAATTTCCCCATCTCCCTCCCAGCAAACCCCACTTCATCCCTCCACGCCTCACAGAGAACTCCATGAAAGAATCCCGACCAAAATCCTATCGGATTATAGCGATTCTATGCCATTATGCCATTATTTAGGCTCATTGCCAGTGAGTTCGAACTCAATTAGTCAACCGAGTGTATCTTTTTACCCGCGGTCGATGGCTGTCCCTACAACTCGCACATGCTTATCACCAACAGCTTTCTGTTGGCAACCTAATAAAGAATCACAATATTCTTTTACCATTGGATACGAAACTGGGGTTATTTTGACTCATCAAGCCACACAGGTCTTTCATAATGAAAATAATTTTGGGTGGGATGATAATAATAATACCACCAACAATACCTTTAATTTCCCCCAAAACCCTCCCAACTCTAATTCCCCTAATCTTTCCTCTCTTCCATCAATATCCCATTATTCTGCCCTAATTTCCCCACCTACTACCCGAAACCTTCACTCATTCCCAACCACAACAGCTCTGCTCCACACTTTCGACCACGCTGTTGGATCACTCGCATATAATCTCCACCATACATGGCTATTAGCGGCTACCAGTGAAAATCAAACGCGATCCTCACCATCTTTTGTCCTACATGATGTTGAAAGAGCTCAGGCGATCCCATCAGAATTTCTCTCCTCGGTTGTCTACCCGACCCCACCAGACCCACTAGTGTCATTTTCGTTTGGTACTATTTTTGCTTCTGCATGGGTACCATCGGAACCATCACAAATTGTCCTTGGATGTAAAAAGTTTTTAAGATTATTAGATTTACGCGATTGTTTTCAACACAAAAATCCAACATATTCATCGGGATTAATACCAACTGATTCATTTTCAAATTTAACATATTCTAATAATGATCAACAACGCAATAAGAAAGGTTTTGGACACCAAGGATTTCAAGCTCAGGACTTTTCAAGATTTCATCCAAATGCAAATGATCGTACCAAACAGCATAGTTTACGCACCCATGAATCTCTAAACACAATGATTAGTGTAGATGATTCTGGTAGATATTTAGCAACCAATACTAATTCCGGAGATGTCGCTATTTATGATCTGAGAAAAATGCAAACAATCCAACCAGAAATTGAATCATCTTCCTTTCAACAATTATACCTCGAACCACGTAGTTCAAGTGGTTTCAGGCCTATCTGTTACCTAGATTCACGTTCGCATGTTTTAACGATGCCAAGCTGGCAGCAAGCCTCATCTGGGGGATATAGCCATCGGGGAGGTACTGAAGATGTCTCTTTCAACGAAAAAAGCGTATCTAAAAAGGGTTCTACCGGGGCATCATATACCACATCGTCATCATCGACGTATAATTCCCATTATGGATATAACAGTTCTCAAGCACAGACATTTACCAACTTTTTTTGGGGACGTTCGGCAAATTCGACCTTTTCAAGCCAAAAAACCCGCCCAAACCCCACACAAACAACCCCCAACCAGCTCCCCCCTCAAACCCTTCAAAATCCCACGCAATCAACTCCCCCTTCAAAACCCCCTCAGGATAATGCCCCGGCGATATTTTATATATCGGATAACACCGGGATTTGTGCATACAATCTCACAACTCAGCTCTTTTTATTATCATCGGGAGCCCTTGAGAACGTCCCGCCTTTAATTCGCATACAACGACATATCCTTTCCCCACTCAACCGTAAGTTACAAGACACTACGCATACTATTATATCTTCAAATACATTCCCATTAGTATTAGATCGGGGCAATTCCAACCCCGGGTCAAATAATGTTAATTTTGATGGGGATTTCCAAAATAATCAAAATAATCAAAATAATCAAAATAATCGACAAAATAATATCAAAATGTCAAATTTTGTTACTTCAGTTATCACTCTCTCATCTCCATCTTCTGCCCAACGTTTTACCTTTTCCCTCAATATTGACACTGTCCACCATTTCCCTCGTCCGTCTCTAAAACTCCCAATTTCACCGCCATTGATGAATGCATTATCACCTAGTGTAACACCTATGCAATCAATCTATATGACAGAAACAAAAGAAAGTGTTGTTTCTTTAAATCTATTCCAACTTTCAACAATTTTGACCAAAAAAATGGCAAATTTAATCAATTCATTTACAATGTTATCAGGATTTACAACAAATCAAGCATTAAATATATTTCCTCAACAACATCATGTTCATCAAATTTTACAATCAATTAGCGAAAAATCAATCATTTCAGTTGATAAATTTACTTTTCATCAAAAATCCATCTTCTCATCTCTATTCTCCCTCTCATCTCAATCCGATCAACCTACTACCGCTCTTACAGATTACTCATCTACCCAAGATCTCAATTTAATGTCAGACCAACTTGAATTTGGCGATATTTTAAAATCTTTTCATCAGATTTTATTAAATCCGACACAATTCTGCACACAAAATGAACCAATCTCGAAACTATTACATGGGTTTAATTTGGATACAATTTCTTCAAACCCGCGGACTTTATTATTAGTATTTCAATCAAATATCGCCATCAGGGCTATTATTTCTTATTCATTTGCACTCATTTCAATGTATTGGTTAACTTTAAATAACTCACATGCTGTTTTGGAACATTTAGGATCAACCAAAGCTAATTATTCCGAAGGGAACTTTCATAATCAAGGAAACAATCACCAAAACCATCAAAACCATCAAAACCATCAAAACCATCAAAACTACCAACAAAATACCAATCTCAAACGTATAGTTGATGCGGTAACTGCTATAGCGGTTCACAATCAAGTTTTACTTGATTTTATCACTTTATCTACTAATTGGCTCAATAACTTCCCGAAATTACTCACCACACCATTTCTTTTTTCAAGTCCGGATTTTTTCAAATTTTTAAATCCAATCCCGTCCCAATTCTTTTTCCGCCATTTTTCCCTCCCCTCAACATTTTCCTCCAGTTTTCTCTCCCTACAATTAACCCTCAACAAAACTCTCCAATTTATCGATACATCTCTCTATTCCCAACTTGAATCCTTCACTATTTGTCTTCATATTAAATCCTTACGCATCTCTCCAGTCACCAATCCAATCCTTGATTCAACCAAAATCACCAATTTTTCCAACGCAATTTTACATTTCAATCAAAAAAATGTCTCCCATGACCCTGAAGATAAAACAACAGATCCATACTATAGTGTGATGTTGGCCCATTCACATTCTATTGTATACCATACTGCACGATTTAATACCATTGGCCCTCTTTACTGGGCAAAACTCCTCTCAAAAAATGATAAAATCCTTAAATCCTACCCATCCCAACCTCTACTCGGCCCATCCACAACCCTAACCCCATCCACCTTCCTCTCCCTAACTCCAGCTTCAAATAAACCCCAAAATGAGCAAACCATTGCGTTATTTGGCTTTGTCGCGCCGTCTGTACCCAATTTTGGCCTCCTGTCTGCGATTCCAAGTTTTCATCACCCAGCGAGACTTTTTTTAACCACCCCATCATCTCTCTTGTTATCCAAATTAACCGCCCATCTTGGCTTAATTATGCAGGTTGAGTATTCACCGCAGAGTGATTTTATGAGCGGGATTGGGTTCCCGAGATTGGAAGGGCGTGGGGATGGGGAAAAGGAACAAAATGACGAATCAAGAGAAAAAATGACAAATTTGATGACCGTTTCGTTATTCCATCATACACAAGCTTTATGGTTGCAATTTTTACAACATATTATATCCGATAGTGATATAATTTCATCTATTGACCAATTTTATTCATTTGATACCACCAAAAATGGCCAGAATGTTCCCAACCTTTCCCAACGAAGAAACCAATCCCTTCAAACAATTCCCAAAAATCACAAAACCCCCCCAAACCTTCCACAATTAAACCCCTCTGCACTAATCCTTGGCGGTGCACTTGCATTGTTTACTCGTGAATTTGATATCGCATGTACTTGTTTTATCCAAGCCAATTTACCAAAAAGTTTCATCAATATAATTAAAAACTTTTCCTCCTCTTTCCAGCAAACTCAAACTCTCCAAAAAACCTCCCCAACACTTTTACAGACATGTTCTCATCTAGATCAACTAATCTGTGACATTTCTCAAGACGTATCTTTATTAGTTGCGACTAATACTGATGATATGACATCCTTCGAAGGAGGGGCCAGTTTGGGTCCAATCAACCCAAAACTGTTCCCACATAAACGCACATTTTTGTTCTCTTCATTAACCCTTTTACTCTTATCAACCCTCATCCAAATCAATCTCCGTGAATCACAATCATTACCAATTAAATTTTTTTTAAATCGTATTGTTTCGATATTATCATCTTTACCAATCCATTTTCAACTATGTTTTGCTTTTTCGTATTTGGATGATCATAATTTGCATTTTGTTTTACAAACCCTCACAAAAAGAAGCACTTTTAATCAAAACCCCCTTTCTCTTCTCTATACTGGCCTTTCTAGCCCTGCCCCATATCCCCATCCCCTGCTTACCCTTGCGTCTAATGTACCAGCAAGTTTTGTCAGTCGCTTAGGCCGAAATGATTTGTTAAACGATGGGGATGAAAATGATCAAAATGGTGGAAAAAGCGGCGACAAAAATGGCGGAAAAAATTCAAACAAAATGGACCTATTTTCACCACATTGTTCTTGTGGGGAATGTAGTCTGTGTTATTTTACAACTTTACAAGATCATAATGATATTCAATTACGCGCGTATTTAGTAACCTATTTTTCTGCCCTTACTTTTATTGATTGTCAATTGATCCAAGCTGATATGAATAAAATGCGTCAAACTCAGCTTAAAACTCACGATGAAGAAAATGCCAAAATTAACCCAAAAAAGGCAACCATCTTGACCAAAAAAACCTCCACGATGCTTTCCACCCATTCCAATCAGTCCAGACAATCACCTCTGACCCAAACACCATATAGTATATTTCTCACCCAAATACGCCTCATTATTGTTCAATATTCATCTGTGTATAAAAATTTCCTCTCAAGATCACTTTCAAGCTTGTTAAAGCCCCTATCTCTTGATTTTGACCTCCAACGTCAATTATTATTAACTCAAATCTGCGGTCATTATTACAAGCCTACGATCTCATACAATGCGCCATATTGTACTGCCTGCGGGGTCCTACAACAGTATGAAAGCCCTGATGGGGGAAAGATTGGAGATGACAAAGAACAGCAAGATAATAACCCAAACAGTAATCAAGGTGGGAATCAGAATAATAACCCAAATTCTCATCAAAATAATGATGATATTGATTTAAATAGTGATAATAATGCTCTACCACAACAACAATCTCAGATGGGGGTGAATAATAATAATAATAATAACAACAACAACACCAACACCAACAACAACAGCCAAAATAATAACTCACAAAATAATCCAAATAATAATAACAGTCAGCAAAATGCCCAAGAGAGCTCATCTTTCGGTAACAATGGGCGCAAATGCCCTGTATGTCGCACTACTTGGCCATTATGCGTCATTTGTTTAACTCCAGTTGGTGTTCCACGGAAAGATGACCTTACTCAATCTCTTTACAAAAATCCTGACCCACATTTCCAAAATTCCCAACCCCAACTCCCTCATAACCTTACCAAAAACTTTAATTTCCCATACAACAATAATTCCCAAAATACTCTTCCAACTCAACCTCCCTACAGTGGGAACCATGGTTTACTTTCAACACCCCTATCACAACTTGTCCACTCCCATCAATCTTCATTTCTATGGTGTACCATTTGCAAGCATGGCGGTCATGTTGACCATTTCCTCCAATGGTTTTCACTTTCAGAATTATGCCCAGCGCCTGATTGTACTTGCCAATGTAGTTTAAGGGCAAACTCGTCAATGTAGATCATCAGGTTTCCCTCAACTCTTGATTTTTACTTTCCCCTCGATTACCGTATGTTTCTTTGTTCAATCCTTCATTCTTCCCCTCTGAAATAATAAATGTATTCATTACAATCATCCCATTCAAAACTTATTTTTCTACTCAAAGAGAAAAATGAGAAAAAATACCACCCTTCTTGTGGCATCGATCTGAACGTTGTAAGATGTTTTGTTATGAATTAGGTAATACGTTGTCTCTCTTTAATAGAGGTGAAAGGAACCATTGCGTGAACGTTGCCCCATCAGGCAAATAAACAATATTATGAGGAACTCCGGAAGAAGTGTTTAGCTCCATTTAAAGTCATGGATGTATCGATATGGAAGCTACTTATCATGTATGAGGGAGAAATAGAGATGATTCGATATGATTATAAGGGGTCAAAAAAAAAAGTGAATTTTTGCCTCTCCTCTTCTTTTCCGTATTATATCCCCGAGTCATTCACAATACCAACTCATTTCACATAGCTTGATGTGTTATTCAATGAATTAAACAACTTTTTCAGTAAAAAGACGACTAATGAGGTATAAACCCAGATGTGACACTTTTTGGGAATCGAAAATTTGAAAGAATTGTCTGCACAAAATTATTTTCTTCCAATTGATTAAAAGACCAAGTGTTTGATCGAGGTTCGTATATTGATCAATATCTGTTTCGAATTCGACAATATCTCAAACAGTAAATACTACAAATGGGGATGGGTTTATTAGGAATAATAATGAGGTTCATAACTTGAATTCCCAATATCAATCAATTTTGCAAAAAAAAGGGGGTAAGGGGTTTAGATATGAGCTGTTTGGTTGTTGAAGTGTGTGTAGGTGAAGGGAGTTGATTTGGATTGTTGTGCTGTGAAAAATAAAAATAATTATCACTTGATATATTTTTGTGGCAATGATGTGTTGTTTGAGTTAGGGTGAAATGTAGAGTGAGATGAGGATATAGATGAGATGATGAGAAAATTCATATATTTCTATGGGGTTATCACCATGAGAATAATCAGAGAAAGAAGCAGATAAACACGAAAAACATTCTTGAAATTCTTTCTTTTTAAGAACGGTTATCCTTCTGGCTATGACGGCAGGAAACACTTTTGTTTTCGCCATTACGACTCATCAATAAATGAGGGGATGTAATTTGAGTCTTTGTGGATGTAATTCATGTAAAGACATTTCTATTCAACCTCCCTCCTTTGTTTATTACTTTTATACGCCAATGCATATACTTTTTCCAACTGGTGTCGATCCTAAAACCGGTAAATCCCAAAACCGCGGTAGACTTATAAATTTTTCAAAACTTTATGAAAATATAAAAAAAAATAACAAATAGCAAAAGACTTCGTCCAATTACTCAATTTAAATCATGATACAAAAAACAAATTAATAAGGAGGTTTATTATTATTATTATAATATCTTTGCCAAAGATCAAGCTTATTGCTTATCTTGAGTAGCAACACGAGCACGTGCGTTTAATACACGGACGTCTAATTGTGCAGCACGTTTAATAATAGCTAAACGTTTTGGGACAGCAACGTTGTGTGCGATTTGTGCAGCATAAACACGGTTGTTAAGTAATAATAATTCCAAATCACGTGGAGTTTCAACTAAGAACTTCTTGAAACCGTTTGGTAAGATGTGACGGTGAGCCTTGTTAGTACCGAAACCAATCTTAACAGTGCGGTTGTTGGATTTGAAACGACGACGGACGCGGGAATCGATACCGCGGGAACGACGCCAGGATGGCTTACGGTCCCATGAGATACGCATGAAGCGATCACCGTGATGACGCACAAATCTTGCAGTGTGCTTCTTGAGGATAGTTGGGCGAGCTAATGGTAAAGGCATCTTTTCTCTCCTGGGAAAGTTTTTGTGTTTTTTTTTGTGTGGAAGTAAAATGGAAGTAAAATGGGAATTTCCAAAGAACCATCGCGAATAAAATCAAATTGCAGTTTTAGGACGGGGAATGGGTGTTGATGTGGGGAAGTGTGTGGTGAAAATTACAAAACGTCAAAAAACGGTCAAAAGTTTCAAAATTAAATTTAAATGGGATAGCAGTGTTAATACATCATAAACATTGAGTAAGGGATAGCGTTGGTTATAACATAATTAGGAATGATATAGTTAATATAAGCGAAGGATTTAAGCAAGAATTTGAGACGAAAAGTTATAAAAAAAGGGAGGATATGAGTGGTTCGTGATGAGAATGAAAGGTAACAATATTTATGATAATATCAACACGAGTATTGATAACAATTGGGAGATTTGGAGGTTATAGCGAGAAAATCATTTTTTAGGAATTGATGAAAAAATCTCAATTTTTTAATTTGAGCGAAATAATGGTGCTAATTGCTTCTAGGAGAGAGTGTACGAAGTAGAATTTGGAAAATTTAGGACTGTCTTGGAGGGAAATAGGAATAGTACTTGTAAACCCAATTGAAGAACGGATTTGGGAATTTTCATTTTGTTTTATTTTTTTTGAGCTTTTTTTTTTTTTTTGAGAAACAATTCAAATTGAAAACTCGTCTAAATCTTTATATTTTTGGATACCTTACGATTTGAGAATATACACACCTCTCTAATAACACATCATTCCCGTTTTATCATTATCATTAAATTTGACAGGATGCTTTTATTTAGTACAGAAGAACCTAATCATATTTTGAATAATTATGAGCTGAT
>Ga0256901_1000806_pt1 | contig 16735 bp, 15 predicted proteins | sample MC6MC0689MT_FD_190200 | JGI IMG/M metagenome (GOLD analysis project Ga0256901, IMG submission 190200) | Metatranscriptome of enriched soil aggregate microbial communities from Iowa State University, Ames, United States - MC6-MC0689-MT... | ecosystem: Environmental > Terrestrial > Soil >... | reverse complement strand
GGAAGGCCGCGCGGGCCGGTGCCGGCAGCGACTGCATGCTGCGGTCGACCAGCAGCACGGTTTCCAGCAGCAGGGCGCGTTCCTCGGGCGAGGGCGAGAACGCTTCCGGGCTGTGCCGCAGTTGTTCCAACCAGGCCTGTTCCAGATCACGGCGCCGGCGCAGATGGAACAGCAGGCGCTTGGCGATGGTGGTCAGGAATGCACGCGGCTCGTCGATGCTGGTCAGCGGCGTGCGCGAAGCTGCGACCTGGCTGAAGGTCTCGGCGGTGAGGTCTTCTGCGTCCCAGCGGCAACGAACCTGCCTGCACAGCCTCGCCAACAACCAGCGGTGATGGTCGCGGAACAAGGTGGCAAGGAGGGAGGATGACGCGGGGCTCATCGGTCGTGCAAATGCGAATTGTTCGCATTATTGCACGTGACGACGAAGGAGCGGTAGGAGCGGCGTAACCCCTCTCCCGTTCACGGGAGAGGGGTTGGGGTGAGGGTGCTTTCGCTGCTTGAATTCCGGCATTCAGTGCTTTCGGCTTCGCGGCTTATGCCGCGCCCATAATCACCCAGTGCTGAGCCATAGCCCCTCTCCCGTTTACGGGAGAGGGGTTGGGGTAAGGGCGCTTTCGCTGTTTGAATTCCGGCCTTCAGCGCTTTCGGCTTCGAGGCTTATGCCGCGCCCATAATCACTCAGTGCTGAGCCATAGCCCCTCTCCCGTTTACGGGAGAGGGGTTGGGGTGAGGGCGCTTTCGCTGTTTGAATTTCGGCCTGCAGTGCTTTCGGCTTCGCGGCTTACGCCGCTCCTGCAACAGCCGGATTTCTCAGCCCAGCAGGGTGCGCACTTTCTTCAACGCCGCCATGAAGGATTCAATCTCTTCATGCGTGTTGTAGAACGCCAGCGAGGCGCGGCAGGTGGCTGCTACGCCGTAGTACTGCAGCAGCGGGTGCGCGCAGTGCTGGCCGGAGCGCACGGCTACGCCTTGCAGGTCAAGCAGGGTCGCCAGGTCGTGCGCATGCGCGCCTTCGATCTGGAACGACACCACCGCTGCCTTGTTGGGCGCAGTGCCGAAGATGCGCAGGCCTTCAACCCGCTGCAGCTCTTCGGTGAAGTGGGCCAGCAGTTCCTGTTCGCGGGCTTCGATGTGTTCGCGGCCCAACGCTTCCAGGTAATCCACCGCCACGCCAAGGCCGATGAAACCGGCGATGTTCGGCGTGCCGGCTTCGAACTTGTGCGGGGCATCGTTGAACACGGTGCCCTCGAAGCTGACTTCCTTGATCATCTCGCCGCCGCCAAGGAAGGGCGGCATGTCCTGCAGGTGCTCACGGCGTGCCCACAGCGCGCCGGTGCCGGTCGGGCCGCACATCTTGTGGCCGGTGACCACGTAGAAATCGCAGCCGATGGCGGCAACGTCCACGCTCAGGTGCGGTGCGGCCTGCGAGCCGTCGATTACGGTGACGATGCCGCGCTTGCGCGCCTCGCGGCAGATCTCGCGCACCGGGTTGATGGTGCCCAGCACGTTGGAGACGTGGGTGAGCGCCAGCAGCTTCACTTCCGGCGTCATCGCTGCATGCAGCGCGTCCAGGTCGAGGCTGCCATCGGGGCTGATCTCGGCCACGCGGATGGTCGCGCCGGTGCGCTCGGCGACCAGCTGCCACGGCACGATGTTGGCGTGGTGTTCCATGCGCGACACCAGGATCACATCGCCGGCCTTCAAGCGCGGCAAGGCCCACGAGTACGCGACCAGGTTGATCGCGAAGGTGGTGCCGCTGCACAGCACCAGCTCATCGCTGCGCACGTTGAGGAAGCGCGCCAGCTTGGTGCGTGCGCCTTCGTAGGCGTCGGTGGCTTCGGTGCCGAGTGCATGCACCGCACGGCTGACGTTGGCGTTGTAGCGGCGATAGAACTCGTCCACCGCGCCGATCACCGACAGTGGCTTCTGCGCGGTGTTGGCATTGTCGAAATACACCAGCGGCTTGCCGTTGACTTCGCGCATCAGCAGCGGGAAGTCGGCGCGCACGCGCTCCCAATCGGGGGCGGTCACTGAAGTGTGGATCGGACGCGGGGAACTGAGATTCATGCCATGCCTGCCTGTTGCAGTGCCTGGTCCAGGTGGCGGGCCAGCTTTTCGGTAAGAACGCCTTCCACCGCGGACAGCGGCTCGTGGCAGAACGCGGCGCTGAGCATGGCGCGCGCCTGTTCGGCAGGCAGGCCACGCGAGCGCAGGTAGAACAGCGCGTTGGCGTCGAGCTGGCCAACGGTAGCGCCGTGCGCCGCCTTGACCTCTTCTGCGTCGATCACCAGCGTCGGCTGGGTATCGATCTCGGCATCGGCCGACAGCAGCAGGTTCTTGTTGGACAGGTTGGCATCGGTGCCATCGGCGCCTTCGCGGATGCCGATGCCGCCATGGAACACCACGCGGCTGCGGTTGGCCGCCACGCCGCGCCAGACCAGCTCGGCGCTGGTGTCCTTGGCGATGTGCTCGATGCCCAGACGGGTATCGATATGGCGGCGGCCGGTGCCCAGCAGCACGCCATTGGCGGTCAGCTTGGCGTTGTCGCCTTCCAGGCGCACGTTGAGCTCATGACGGCTCAGCGCAGCACCCAGTTCCAGGTCGATGCGGCGGTACTCGGCATCGCGTGCCAACACCGCGTCGGTGCGCAGCAGCGAGGTGGCACGCGCGCTGTCGGCCTGCACGCGGGCGTGCGACAGCACGGCGTCCTGGGCGATGTGGACGTGGACCAGGGTGTTGTCCAGGTGCGCGCTGTCGCCAGCCTGCAGGTGGTGCTCGACCAGGCCGAACACGGCGCCACGGCGCAGCTCGATCAGGTGACGGTGATGCCAGGCGTGGTCGCTGGAATCCACCGCGCTGACAAATACCAGATGCAGCGGGGTTTCGCTGACGATGCCGTCGGCGACCTGCACCAGCACGCCCTCATCGGCGAGTGCGGCATTGAGCTGGGCGAACACTTCCTCGGCGCGCTCGAAGCGACGGCCAAGGAAACGCAGCGCCTCGGGCTCTTCGGCCTGCACGGCAGACAAGGTGCGCACCTGCACGCCGGCATCCAGCGACGACAGATCGCTGAGCGCAGCACTGTGGCGGCCGTTGACGAAGACCAGGCGCGGCGACGGGATGTCGGCCAGCAGCGTGGCATCGATGTCCGGGGCCTGCAGCGGCGCGGCAGTGAAGCTGCGGCGCTCCAGTTGGCGCAGTGAGGTGTACTTCCAGGCCTCGTTGCGGGCGGCGGGCAGGCCGGTTTTCAGTGCGGCTTCAAGCAGCTCGGCGCGCTCCTTGCTGCCGCAGAAGGTGCCGGCCAGTGAATCGAGCAGGGCATTCATTACTTGGCGGCCTCGCGGACCACGCGGTCCTTCAGGAAGTCATAACCGTGGGCTTCCAGCTCCAGTGCCAGTTCCGGGCCACCAGTCTTGACGATGCGGCCGTCGGCCAGCACGTGCACCACGTCCGGCTTGATGTAGTCGAGCAGGCGCTGGTAGTGGGTGATGACCAGGAACGAACGCTCCGGCGAACGCAGTGCGTTGACGCCATCGGCCACGCTCTTCAGCGCATCGATGTCCAGGCCGGAGTCGGTTTCATCGAGGATCGCCAGCTTCGGCTCGAGCACGGCCAGCTGGAAGATCTCGTTGCGCTTCTTCTCGCCACCGGAGAAACCTTCGTTGACACCGCGATGCAGCAGCTCATCCTTCAGGTGCAGCACGGCCAGCTTCTGCCGGACCAACTTGAGGAACTGCATCGAGTCCAGTTCCTCTTCGCCACGTGCCTTGCGCTGCGCATTGAGCGCTGCACGCAGGAAGTAGGTGTTGTTGACGCCGGGGATTTCCACCGGGTACTGGAAGGCCAGGAACAGACCGGCGGCGGCGCGTGCTTCCGGTTCCAGCTCCAGCAGGTCGCCATCTTCGAACTGCACGCTGCCGGCGGTGACGTCGTAGCCGTCGCGGCCGGACAGGACATTGCCAAGGGTGGACTTGCCGGCGCCGTTCGGGCCCATGATGGCGTGCACTTCGCCCGGCTTCACTTCCAGCGACAGACCCTTGAGGATTTCCTTGTCGCCGATGCTTGCGTGGAGGTTTTCGATCTTCAGCATGAGGGTGCGTTCTTCAATATGTAGTGTGCGGGGCGATCAGAGCTCGCCTTCGGCGCGATCGAGGAAGGTGGCGCGCAGCCACTGGGTGCGCTTGCGGGTCAGTTCGGCTTTGTTGGCCGAATACAGCATCGGGTACATCGAGCCGTACAGGACGCGCGGATTTTCGTCCTTGCCCACCGGGTAGCGCGCTTCGATGTCGGCGTCGCGCAGCGGGATCCACAGGCGCTGGGCAGCGCGCAGCTTGTCGATGGCGACCTGCTGGCCCTGCAGTTTCTGCATCACCTGCCGGTACACGGCGTTGAGCTCGGTGTCGGCGGCGGTGGCTTCGGCCGCCGCGCACTCGTTGAGTTCGAGCTGGGTGCGGGCGTCGTCACAAGCCTTGCCCAGCGATGCGGCGGAGGCTGCGAACGGCAGCACGGCCAGTAGTAGCAGCGACAGGCGGCTCATCCGACCGATCCTTCCAGCGAGACTTCCAGCAGCTTCTTGGCTTCCACCGCGAACTCCATCGGCAGTTCCTTGAAGACCTGCTTGCAGAAGCCGTCGACGATCATCGACACCGCGTTTTCCTGGTCGATGCCGCGGGCGCGGCAATAGAACAGCTGGTCGTCGGAGATCTTGGAGGTGGTGGCCTCGTGCTCGACGGTGGCGCTGGGGTTCTTCACCTCGATGTAGGGGAAGGTGTGGGCGCCACACTTCTTGCCAATCAGCAACGAGTCGCACTGGGTGTAGTTGCGCGCGCCTTCTGCACCACGGTCAACACGCACCAGGCCACGATAGGTGTTCTGGCCGCGGCCGGCGCTGATGCCCTTGGAGATGATCTTGCTCTTGGTGCGCTTGCCGACGTGGATCATCTTGGTGCCGGTATCGGCCTGCTGGCGATGGTGGGTCAGCGCGACCGAGTGGAATTCGCCCACCGAGTCGTCGCCCAGCAGCACGCAGGACGGGTACTTCCAGGTGATGGCCGAACCGGTTTCCACCTGGGTCCAGGTCACCTTGGAGCGCGCGCCACGGCATTCGGCACGCTTGGTGACGAAGTTGTAGATGCCGCCGACGCCGTTCTCGTCGCCCGGGTACCAGTTCTGCACGGTCGAATACTTGATCTCGGCATCTTCCAGCGCCACCAGCTCGACCACCGCGGCGTGCAGCTGGTTTTCATCGCGCATCGGCGCGGTGCAGCCTTCCAGGTAGGAGACGTAGGCCTTGTCCTCGCAGATGATCAAGGTGCGCTCGAACTGCCCGGTATTGCTGGCGTTGATGCGGAAATAGGTGCTCAGCTCCATCGGGCAGCGCACGCCGGCCGGGATGAAGACAAAGCTGCCGTCGGAGAACACTGCCGAGTTCAGCGCGGCGAAATAGTTGTCGCCCACCGGTACCACTGAGCCCAGGTACTTGCGCACCAGCTCCGGGTATTCGCGGATGGCTTCGGAGATGGAGCAGAACACCACGCCCTTCTCGGCCAGCTCCTTGCGGAAGGTGGTGCCGACCGAGACCGAGTCGAACACCGCATCCACCGCCACACCGGCCAGCTTTGCGCGCTCATGCAGCGGCACGCCGAGCTTCTCGTAGGTATCCAGCAGCTCCTTGGGCACTTCGTCCAGCGACTGGTACTTCGGGCCCTTGGGCGCGGAGAAGTAGCTCAGCGCCTGCAGGTCGATCGGGCCGATCTGCAGCTTGGCCCAGTCAGGCTGGCGCATGGTCAGGAAGTGACGGTAGGCGTCCAGGCGCCACTGCGTCATCCATTCGGGCTCTTCCTTCTTGGCCGAGAGCGCGCGGATGACGTCCTCGTCCAGGCCCGGCGGGAACGACTCGGATTCAATCAGGGTGATGAAGCCGGCGTCGTACTTGCGCCCCAGCTGTTCGTGGATCTCACGGTTCGGACTGTCGACGGTGTCGACCTTTTCGATGATCTCGGTGGCCATTAGGGCTGCCTACGGTTGTTCAGGAGACGACGTCGGCGCTGATGCGTCGACGGTCGGCAAGCGGTAAGGGGTGCAGCATCTGCGCGAGGGTGACGCCACGCAGGGCATCGGAAACGACGTCATTGATAAGCCGCCAGTTGGAGCGCACACCGCACTGCCCGGCAAGGCCGCACTGGCTCTGCTCCTGGCTGCACTCGGTGATGGCCAAGGGGCCCTCCATTGCTTCCAGGATCTCGATCAGGGTGATCTCGGAGGCTGGGCGGGTAAGCCGGTAACCGCCACGCACGCCCCGCAGGCCCTCAACCAGCCCTGCCTGGGCCAATGGCTTGAGCAGCTTGCTGACGGTCGGCGGCTCCAGCCTTGCGGCTTCGGCCAGATCAGTCGCGCTCAGCACTTCGGCCGGCCGTGCGGCAAGCACGGTCAGGACGACGGTGGCGTAATCGGTGAGCTTGGTGACGCGGAGCATTGCGGGAGCGGGGGATATCAATGTGGACCAAAATTGTACGCTTTCTGGCCCGGGGGGCCAAGTTTTGCCGTTCAGGTGGAGGATGGGCGGGGATTTTGGGCTTGGGGATTGGGGATTCGGGATTCGGGATTCGCAAGAGCAGGTGCGGCAATTGCTGCTGTTTCCTCTCCCCTTGCGGGAGAGGATGCCGAAGGCATGAGAGAGGGGCGGCGCAGTCGCTGCTTCGTGCTTTCGATTTGCCGGACATCAACAACAGACAAAAGACAACGCAGCGCCAAGCTCTTGCGAATCCCGAATCCCCAATCCCCAATCCCCAATCCCCAATCCCCGATCCCCGATCCCCGATCGCCGATCCCCAATCCCCAATCCCAGCCCTCCCCTTGGGTTGTCATGCCTGATGGGTGAGAATCACCGTCTCTCTCAAGTTCCGGCCATGTACATGCCCAAGAAGATCCAGGCGCGCAAATCCTCCATCCACGGCAACGGCGTGTTCACGCTGGCAGCCATCAAGAAGGGCGAACGCGTCATCGAATACAAGGGCAAGCGCCGCACCCATGCCGAAGTGGACGCCGACGATACCGGCGATGTGGAGAGCGGCCATACGTTCCTGTTCACGCTGAACGACGACTATGTCATCGATGCCAACCACAAAGGCAATGATGCGCGCTGGATCAACCACAGCTGCGACCCGAACTGCGAGGCGCTGATCCAGGAAGCCGAGGGTGAGGACCGCACCGCGGACAAGGTGTTCATCGAAGCACTGCGTGATATCGCCCCTGGCGTCGAGCTGACCTACAACTACGGCATCACCCTGGCCGAGCGCCACACCGCACGCCTGAAGAAGATCTGGGAATGCCGTTGCGGCTCGCCCAAGTGCACCGGCACGATGCTGCAGCCGAAGCGCTGAAAATCTGGGATAGGGAATCGGGAATCATGGGGCGGCGTAGCCGCCGCTTCATGTGATCCATTGAAGAGTAGAGGCAGACAACGCGCCGCTCACTGCTCTTGCCAATCCCCAATCCCCAATCCCGAATCCCCGCGTCGATCAATTCCCCAGCAAGCCCTGTGGCACCAAGTTGCCCAGGTTCTGGTTGAAATCGACTGCGATACGACCGTTCTGGATGCCGACCGACTTCACCTGCAGCACGCCCATCACCTTGGCGATGGCCGGGTCGATCCTGTAGATCGGCTCGCGGCGTGCGTAGTCGGCCAGCCAACTGTTGAGCAGGTTGCGGGTACTTGAATCAAGCTCGCCGCCGCCGGCCGTCGCGGGACGGAAGCCATCCACGGTCGGCTGGTCCAGGTGGAACCCTTGGGTCTGCGCGTCATAGCGCAGGCCGCTGCTGATCTGCACGTTGCCGACCGGCATCGATGAACCGCCAGCGGCCATTGCCAGGTCGAAGCCCAGATCCAGGCGACTACCCTGCGGCAATGCGAGGCGCGGCTGGCTCACGGTCAGTGCCAGCAGGCCGCCAAGCGCCTTCTGCGTGCGCGGGAAGCTGCCGTCAAGGTAGCTCTGCACATCGGACTCGCCGATGGTCAATTGCTTGCCGTTGACCTGTGGTGCGGCATGGGCCGTCGTGGCCAGCGCCAAACCGGCGAGGGAAGAAAGGAACAGGGAGCGAAGCTTCATGGATCAACTCGCAGCGGTTATCAGGAAAGAACGAAAGATAACCGCAACGGGTGAACAGGTGATTAGCCGTGCAGCTCAGTCGGCGCCCTGCAGGCGCTGCAGCTTGGCCAGCAACTGGTCCAGTTCGGGTTGCAGCTCGCCCAGCAGGCTGCCGGGCCGGTTGGCCGATTCGGCCAGCGTGCGCAGCAGTCCGGTGGCGACGACGACGCCGGCATCTTCGTTGCAGCTGAGCCGGCGCTGGCCCTGCGCGGCTTCCAGTTGGTGCATCCAGTTGTACTGGCTGCGTTGTTCGAACTCGATCGTGCAGCGGCCGCTGCACTGCTGACCGTCGGTTTCGATCGGGGTGACGGTAACGCGGTAGCGATGCTTGGGGGAGGACATTGGGGGCATCGGAGTGGGTGGGGGAGGGGCCACCATAGGCCGGCACCAACGCGGTTTCGAGGCGTTGAACCATGACGCTGTGTTCCAGCGCGCCGGCGGCTGCGTGGCTGGAACGCTGCGGACCATGGGAACGTTTTCCGTGGCGTTTTCCCGTGCTTGGCTGCTGTCTGCCCCTCGGGTGGGACATGACGCTGTCGCGACAGGCTTGCCCGGAAATGCTGCGGTGCGCATCCCTGCGCGGCTCCGCCGTGGAAAGAGGAGGCAAAAAAAACGGGACGGCAATGCCGTCCCGTTCTGTTCGCAAGGGTGATGCGCTATTACAGCGCAGCGTCCTTGAGCTTCTTCAGCGGGCGAACCTTGAGCTTGGTGGTGGCCGGCTTGGCGGCGAACCACTGCTCTTCCTTGGTGAACGGGTTGATGCCCTTGCGCTTCGGCTTGGCAGCAACGCTCACGGTCGAGATCTTCAGCAGGCCCGGCAGGGTGAAGGAACCAGCACCCTTCTTGTTGACCGACGCGGCCACGGCGCCTTCCAGGGCGGCGAACACGGCGCGCACGTCCTTGGCAGCAACGCTGGTGGCTTCGGCGATGTGGGCAACCAGACCCGACTTGGTCAGGGCTTCCTTGATCGGCTTGATTGCGGCCGGCTTGGCTGCTGCCTTCGTTGCAACTTTCTTCACTGCCTTTTTCGGGGCAGCCTTTTTAGCGGTCTTTGCCATGATTTCCTGTTCCGTGAACGGTTGGTTGTGGTCGTGCCGACCCCGTCGGCAAGCGAAATGTAGGGCATCAATTGCACGCCGCCAATAGGTTGAGGGCAAAAAAGCCCATAAAAATTGCTTTTAATTACTTCGCAAGGGGGCATGAAGCCAAAAACCACGTAAAAACAGTGCCCATGCCGGCGTCGATGACTGTGGCCATGGCGCCCCGGACACGACGCCTGCGCTACCCGCTGCGCCGCACAAGTCGCTAACACCTGATGCACTACGCTGTGCGGGCCATCCACAACGAGGAGTTCGACCATGGGTATTTCGCGCCACGCAACCGCACATTGGGAAGGTGACCTCAAGACCGGACAGGGCCGCCTGAGCACGCCGCAGAGCGGTCTGCTGGAGAACACCCGCTATGCCTTCAACAGCCGCTTCGGCGATGAGAAAGGCACCAACCCGGAAGAACTGATCGCTGCCGCGCATGCTGGCTGCTTCACCATGGCGCTGTCGGCCAAGCTCACCGAAGCCGGTTTCCCGCCCACTTCGCTAGATACCCGTGCCGACGTCGATCTGTCCATGGAAGGTGGCCCGCAGTTCTCGCAGATCCGCCTGAAGGTCAAGGCAGTGGTGCCGGGGCTGGATGAAACCAGGTTCCGCGCACTTGCCGACGATGCCAAGCAGAACTGCCCGGTGTCCAAGGCGCTTAGCGCCGTGCCGATCAGCCTGGAAAGCGAGTTTTCTGCCTGATCGCTGAAGCCATCCGGCCCGCCTGTTGGGCGGGTCGGGTTGGTTCAGGGTGGTTTCACCCGTCGCATCCGAGCATCGCTCATCCCAACCCGAGTGGTCACTGCCATGCTGCGTTCCCTGCCTGCTGCCGTTGTGCTTGTGCTTGGCGCGCTTGCGGCGCCGGCCCACGCGCAGTACTACGATAACGGCCAATACGACCCGGCTCCCCGCTACGACGACGGCCAGTACCGTCCGGCCCCGCGTTATGACGACGGCCGCTACCGTGGCAATGGTTCCAACAGCAACACGCCGGTGTACGACAATGCCAGGGTGGTGCGGGTGGACCCCATCATCGTCGACAGCGGCGGTCGCAATGAGCGCTGCTACGAGCGCAACGACGGTAGTTACGTGTACGGCGGCAACGACGACCCGTATCGCAATGATGGCTACCGCAACAGCGGTGCCTACGACACCGGTGGCTACGGCAACGGCCAGTACCGGCAGGGCAGCGACACCGGCCGCCAGCTGGCAACGGTGATCGGCGGTATCGCCGGTGCCGTGCTCGGCAGCCGCGTAGGTGGTGGCGATGGCCGCTACCTTGGCACTGCGGTTGGCACCATTGCCGGCGGTGCCGCAGGGCGTGCGATCTACGAGGCCAGCAATCGCCCGGACTACCGCCGCAGCGACGTGCGCGTCTGCGAGCCGCGCGGCTACGGCAGCGAGAGCGAACGCGTGGACGGTTACGATGTCACCTACGAATACGCAGGCCGTGAATACCACACCCGCCGCGACTATCACCCAGGCGACAGCATCCGGGTACGGGTCGACGTCAGCGCCGACTGAAGGCGGTTGCCGCCGGCAACGATCTCCCCCGCGGTTTGTCACGCCTGCGCGATGACGGCATAGTCGCCGTCATCCTGTAGCGGAGAGCGCGTGATGCGTCGTATTGCCTGCCTTGCCCTGTTGCTGCCTTGCCTGCACGCGGTTCCGGCCCATGCCGAAGTGAAGCTGCTGGTCGCCAATGCCATCCATACCGGCGACCCGGTGCAGCCTACCGTGGGTGCGATTGCCTGGGATGCTGACAGCGGCCGCGTACTGGATACAGGCAGTGCCGACGCGCTGTTGCAGCTGTATCCGCAGGCACCGCGGATTGATGTCGGCGACGCAACGGTGGTGCCAGGCCTGATCGATGCGCATGCGCACCTGGTGTATCTGGGAAACATCCTCGCCCAGGCCGACCTGACCGGGGCACGCAGTCGCGCCGAAATCGTGCAGCGCCTGCAGCAGTTCGAGAAGCAGCTTGCACCGGGCGAGTGGCTGCAGGGCGGCGGTTGGGACCAGAACCGCTGGGACAACACCGACTTCCCGACCGCTGCGGACCTCGATGCGGCTTTTCCCGAACGCCCGGTCTACCTTGATCGGATCGATGGCCACGCCGGGTGGGTCAACACTGCGGCGCTGCGCATCGCCGAGAAGGCCGGCAAACCGCTGAGCGGCGACTGGCAGCCTGACGGCGGTCGCATCGTGCGTGATGCCGCGGGCAAACCCACGGGTGTACTGGTGGACGCAGCCTCCAGTCTGGTCAGCGGCCATATTCCGGCGCCGGATGACGCCACCCGCGAGAAACGCTTGCAGGCTGCGCTGCAGATGGCGGTCAGCAATGGCCTGACCGGCGTGCACGACATGGGCGTGTCGCGCGGGGACCTGGCGCTGATGAAGCGGTTGGCGGACCAGGGCAAGCTGCCGTTGCGGATCGATGCCTATGCCGACGGCAACCAGGGGGCGCTGGATGATCTGTGCACTGGCGGGCTCTACGATCACCCCGGCGGACGCCTGCAGATGCGTGGGGTCAAGCTGTTCATGGATGGTGCGCTGGGTAGCCGCGGTGCCGCGTTGTTGGCCGATTACAGTGACGATCCACACAACCGTGGCCTGCTGGTCACATCGCCGGAGGATTTTGAAGTAGCGGTGCGCAAGGCCGATGGCTGCAAGGTGCAGGTCGCCACCCACGCCATTGGTGATCGCAGCAATCGCATCGCGCTGGATACCTACGAGAAGGTGCTGGGCAGCCACAAGGACAGCGACCACCGCTGGCGCGTGGAGCACGCCCAGGTGGTGTCGCTGCAGGACATCCCGCGCTTCGCCAAGCTGGGCGTGATCGCCTCGATGCAGCCAACGCATGCGACCTCGGACATGGGTTGGGCCGAGCAGCGGGTAGGCGCCGAGCGCATCCAGGGGGCGTACGCATGGCAGCGCTACCTGCACAGCGGCGCGCGGCTGGCGCTGGGCTCGGATTTCCCGGTCGAGAAAGTGGACCCGCGGTTGGGCTTGTATGCCGCGGTCACCCGGCAGAGCCGTGATGGCCAGCCGCCGGGTGGCTGGCAGCCGGAGCAACGCCTGAGCGCTGCCGAAGCACTGCGCGGCTTCACCAGTGATGCAGCCTGGGCTGGCCATGACGAAGCGCAGGTCGGGACACTGCAGCGCGGATTGCGTGCCGATTTCGTGGTGCTGGACCGCGATCCGCTGACCGTGGCTGCCGACCAGCTCGATGACCTGAAGGTGTTGTCGACCTGGGTGGATGGTGAGCCGGTGTACAAGGCTGCGCAAACCAACTGAAACGCTGCAGCGCAGGTCGGGGAGGGGCGTCTTGCTAGTCAGCCGGGTGCGTGGAGGCTTGCACTGGAGTGATGTGGTGGGGCCTCAGCGTTGGGCTGATCGATGGCAGGTAGACGCTTGTGGCAGCAGGATTCTTCGCGCGGCCCGCGTTGCGAATGAGAACGGCGACCATGAGAGGTCATGGTCGCCGTGGCCAGCTGAGTTGATCGGCGATTGCGAACAGGCTGGCCAGGTACTACCAGATCCTGCTGTAGCTGATCTGCAGGTTGGTAGCGCTTGGTGTGTGTTTTTCCTTCATGGCTGTTCGGGTCACCCCGGCACTTACTGCGTCCGTGGCCGAGAAGTTCATGCTGCCGCTGAGTCCCAGGCGAAGCGTCCTCTGTTCGTTGTCCTGGTGGGTGCCGTCGATTCGCACTTCCCCGCCATGGCTGTATATGGCATCGACGGCGACCCAGACTGCCTGGTTGAGATTCTTGCTGTAGTGCATGTCGACGACAAAAAGCTCACTCTGCTTCTGTGTGCGCTCTCGGAAGTAGGAATCGTTCTTACCGTAGAACTCAACTGCGCCGTTGATCGACAACCACTCTCCAGGCCGGGTCGGCTTTCCCCAGGCCAACTGCGGTTTGAATGCCCACCGGTTCTTGCCTGGGTTGATCAGGCGGTCTGAGTGGTAGCTGCCGGTCGGAGCAGTGACACTGATCGCGGCAGTGAGGTAGCTCTCTGGCGTCCACGCTGCGAACTCCTGTGGCGTCAAAGCAGGTGCACCGTAGAGATTGCCAAGGAAAATGGCGGTTATGTCGCTGGCGCCGTCGATCGATCGGTTGCGGTTTGTGCCGACCAGTTCCGCGTCAATGAAGGCATACGGTACGACGAACTGCACCCCGCCGACGTGTCCACCCAGATCAAATGTGCGGGCGTAGCGCAGGATGGGGACATGGGCGCTTACCTCCGCGCCATCGACGGGCAGGTTGGAGTTGATCGATGTTTCACTGTTGGAGTAGGTGTAATACGCGTAGAGGAAGTTCATGTTGATCGGTGCGTTCAGCCAATCGCGGGCCCCATCCGCCTTGGCCAGCATTGGAGCCATCGCGATCAACGCTGCTGCAAATTTCAGAGCTCGATGTCCTTTCATTGGCTTCTCCCGTCATTCAGGGCGGAACAGCAGAACCTGGCGTCAAGGAGTGACGACATTGAAGTCCGGACTGAAGGTGGTGAACATCCCGAACAGGTCGCTCAGTGCGCCACGATCGCCCTGGGCTTCAACGCGGCCGGTGGCAATTGCATCCGGCAGGGAGAGTGTTCCCAGGTTTATTTCGTCAAGCGTCGCTTTCGAGAGCCGCACTTTTGCATCTGCGTTGCTGGCCAGCTTGCGGCTATGGTTGAGCACCGAATTCTCGAGTGACAGCGTGTAGGCTTCGGGGATATCGGTGAACTCGAAGTTGACGTTGATTACCTTGCCAAGTGCTTTTTCTGCATCCAGACGCACGGCCAGGTAGTCGAAGAACATATCCACGGTCATTGCACGAACGACATCAGGGCTCGCACTGCTGGCGGTGATCCGCGGTGTGCCGTTGCGCAGTTCGTAAGCGCCTTGCAGGTACACGGAGCGCCACGGCCCGGACTCTGCCTGGTAGCCCATCTGCTCGTATGCGGCGGCGAGCAGGGCCTTGCCTTCAGAGCTGCCTGGATTGGCGAAGACCACGTGGCGCAGCACCATGGCGGCAAAGCGGTACTGGCCTTTGTCGATGTCGGCCTTGGCACGCCTCAAGATCGCAGCCTCTCCTCCCATGTATTCCACGTATTTGGAGGCGGCTTCGGCGTTGGGAAGAACGTCCAGATCTGACGGATTGCCAGTGTACCAACCCATGTAACGCTGGTAGATCGCCCGCGCGTTGTGCTTGAGTGTGCCGTAGTAGCCGCGCCCCGACCACAGTGCATCCAGGCTCGGCGGAAGCTTTACCAGCTCCGCGATCTCGTCGCCGGTATAGCCTTGGTTGATCAGGTGCACGGAGCGATCATGCAGATACTTGTAGATGTCGCGTTGCTTCTTGAAATAGTCTTGGACCTGCGCCTGCCCCCATTCGGGGTGATGATGTGACTGGAACTTCACATCCGTCTTGTCGCCATACAGATCAATGGTCTCCTGGATATACCTGGACCAGCCCAGCGCATCGCGAACCTGCGCGCCTCGCAGCGTCAGTATGTTGTGGAGGGTCGCAGTCGTGTTCTCGGCCATCCACAATGCGCGTTGTGCCGGGAAATAGGTATTCATTTCAGCCGGCGCTTCCGTGCCCGGGGTCAGCTGGAACTCCATCTCGACACCATCGACGACCAGCTTCTGGCCGGTCTTGGAGATGTATTCGTTGGGTTCGATCAGGGTGGTGACGCCGCGTGGGTTCGTCAGCCCTAGGCCAGCACCGACGCTTCCCTGTGGCCCGCGCGGGAGCAGGGCGCCATACATGAGCACCGAGCGGCGGCTCATTGCGTTGCCAGTAGTGACGTTCTCGCTTACCGCATGCTCCATGAAGCCCTCTGGAGCGATCAGGCGTACCTTGCCTGAGCGGACATCCTGCTCATTTATCAGGCCCTTGACGCCACCGTAGTGATCCAGGTGTGGATGGCTGTAAACGACTGCCACGATGGGGCGCGAGCCGAACTGCTCGGTAAGCAGCTGGTAGGACGCAGCCGCGGTTTCAGGGGTGCTGCCGACATCGAATGCGATCCAGCCGGTCTTGCCGCGGACAAAAGTGATGTTGGCGAGGTCATAGCCACGAACCTGGTAGATACCGTCGGTTACTTCAAACAGGCCATAGTTCAGCAGGAGCTGCGAGTTCCGCCACAGGCTTGGATTCACGGAGTCCGGTGCAGGGGATTCCGCGGTGATGAACGATTTGTACGACTCCAGGTCCCATACCGTGCGGCCGTCTTCGGCCGTGATCGTGAGGGTGGTTGGCTTGCGCAGCAAGCCACGTGCTGCGTTGTCGAAATCACGACGATCATTGAATGGGAGTGCGGTAAGCACATGTTGGTTGGCCTGCCGGGTTGCCTCGCTGGCCGGGAGGCTGGGGGCAAGCTGCTGGGCAGATACCTGGCCAGCCAACAATGTTGCCAGTACGGTGGTAATGCCAACCAACGAGATACTCGAAGAACTCATATCCTGCCTCCTGAAAAGGTTTGATGGTATGGATCCTTGAAGCTTTACCGGGGTACGTGCATTTGCTTGACTGTAGCGTCGACACCCAGGTTGGTGCGGACAAATGTCGCTGCCAACTTAGCGGAAAAACTTTTCAATCGGAATACTTGCTGCTGCCGATCGTTCCTCTGTGAGAGGGTTGGCTGCTTGGTTGCTTGCTTGCGTCGTCGGCGAGGCAGCAGGGCGTTTCCCTGGATGTGCCGGCAGCTGTTTCAAGCTGGTTTTTCTGGGAAATTCCCGTTCAAAACCGCTTCTCATGATTCGCCGCGGGAGTGGTGTTTCACCGTTATGGCGCCTGTCCTCACGCGTGAGCGGATTGCACTCGATCACGCTCTGTTTCAGCTTTCCGGTGGCAGGTGCCGGTATGACGGGTAGCAAGATGACTCGTCTGCTTGGCACCCCGCAGGCATGCACGCATGCCCTTTCCGATCGTAAGAGCTCGGTTCGCAATGCGCGTTGCATCCTTGGATCTTGCTCTTCTCCGGCCTCGATGCCGTCAGTGACTGGCATCGGTGGAACCGTGACTGTCAGGTGTCCGGCAGGTCATGCAGGCTGCGCAGCTTCTTCTTGTTGATCTTGCCGACGCTTGTGCGTTCTATCGAATCGACGAAGCTGACGCGGTCGGGGATCGCGTAGCGGGAGATGTCGCCTGCGCGGCTGCGTGCGGCGACCAGCTCGATGATCTCTGCTTCGCTGACTTCGCCGCCTGCGCGCTTGACCACCAAGGGCAGCGGCCGTTCGCCCCACTTGGCATCGGCAATGCCGATCACCGCGACTTCGTTGACCGCCGGGTGCATGGCGATGATGTCCTCCAGTGCGAGTGAGGAGATCCATTCGCCCCCGGTCTTGATCACGTCCTTGATGCGGTCGGTGACGCGCAGGTAGCCGCTGCTGTCGATGTTGCCGATGTCGCCGGTATGCAGGTAGCCACCGGCCCACAAGGTCTCCGAGGCCTCTGGATTGTGCAGATAGCCTTGGGTAAGCCATGGCGCGCGCACCACCACTTC
>Ga0256901_1000805_pt1 | contig 16741 bp, 16 predicted proteins | sample MC6MC0689MT_FD_190200 | JGI IMG/M metagenome (GOLD analysis project Ga0256901, IMG submission 190200) | Metatranscriptome of enriched soil aggregate microbial communities from Iowa State University, Ames, United States - MC6-MC0689-MT... | ecosystem: Environmental > Terrestrial > Soil >... | reverse complement strand
ATTTCGTCGACTTTCAGTTCGGGATAATCGATAATGGCGACTTCCGCCGTACCGCCCAGCTTGTCGGCAATCCATTGTCCCGCCTGTTCGCCGATCGCCATCCCGTATTCGTATTCCGGCACGGTAAGGAAAGCGTCGGAGCCGGCTACGTTCTGGTTGGAGCTGACGACGGTGATGCCGGCTTCTTTGGCTTTCTTGACTACCGGCTCCAAAGCTTTGTCGTCAACCGGGCTGATCACGATGACGTCCAGCTTCTGGGTAATGAAGTTCTCGATCGCGTTGACTTGCTGCACCGCGTCGCCTTTGCCGTCATGAACGGTGACGTCGTAGCCGAGCTCTTGCGCCCTTGCCTTCACGCCTTCCGACAAGTCGACGAAATACGTATTCGCCAGATTGGCGACCGTAAAACCGATTTTCAGCTTCTTGTTTGCGGCTTCGCCGCCGGTTTCGGCAGACGGACTTCCTTTGGCCCCCGTATTGTTTCCGCTTTCATTTGTGCTTGAACAAGCTGTCAATGCCGTCATTGCCACGATAAGCAGTAAAAAGACCATTTTACGCATACTTTTTGCCTCCAATTTTCATAATATTCTGATTTTTCAAACTTTTAAAACCGTGCTCCGCCCCTTTGAAAACAGAGCTTGTAGAGCGTACATCCCCCCCTAGTTCGAATCTACATGCGTTACTTCAACTGGATTTTATATTTATACTTATCGCGGTTGACGATCCGATAGTTGAACTCCACCGGAAGCGTGCCGAAATAAGCAATCCGCTTAATTAACAGACACGGAGAGCTTTTCTTAATATCGAGTAAATCCGCCTCTTCCTTGCTGATCAATACGGCGTCGATCGTCTCTTCGGCCATGTTGGCGGCTACGTTATAGACTTCGCTCAGCGTCTCGTACAAGGAACGCTGCCCGAAATCGTATTGATCCAATCCGGGAAACAGCCGGCACGGCAAGTAAGAGCGGTCGATGACGATCGCTTCGTTGTCGGCCATCCGAAGCCGCTTGATCAAGTAAACCTGCTCGCCCTCGGGCAAGGTCAAGGCATGCCGAACTTCGTTGTCGGGGAAAACCCTTTCAAGAGATAATTGCTTGGAGGAAGGCGTATACCCCCGCAGCTTAACTTCGTTCGTAAAGCTGTAGAACCGGTTCAGTTCCTGGTTAATGCCGGAAAAGCGGACAAAAGTGCCCTTGCCTGTCTTCTTCTCGATCATGCCCTCGTGTTCAAGCTCGGATAACGCACGTCTTGCCGTTATGCGGCTAACCTGATAGAGATCGCATAGCTCGGCTTCGGAAGGCAGCTTGTCCCCAACCTTCCATTCGCCTTCCTGAATTTTGTTGGAGATAATTTGCTTAAGTTGATGGTATAATGACAGCGGATTGCTCTTATCGATCACGATAAGCTCCCCTTTCGCGAAAAGGTCAACCTCTAACCTGTTATAACATTATATTATCATGATACGATCGTTTGTCAATTCATTTGTCGAAAAATGTAGTTGGAATATTATTCGAACGATGTGCCCAACGATCGCAGGACCGGGCTGAGCAAGCAAAAAGGAGCAACCGTGACCGGCCGCTCCCTGAAATTACCTCATTATTAGGCTTCATCCTCAATAAGCAAAGCCTTTAATATGCGATAAGCTTGACGATGCTTGACTTCATCATGCTGCAGCAGGAGAAGGACGCTTGCCCATACCCATTTCTTTTCTTGCAAGCTCCCCTCCTTCTCATCAAATAAATCGTAAACAGTCATATGCAAACCGGTGGCCACTTTTTCGATTGTGCTTAACTTGACATTTTTCTCGCCGCGCTCGATTTGAGCGAGGTATGTGCCAGCCATCCCAATGGTTTCCCCAAGCTGATCCAGCGTCATGTTACGTGCCAAACGATGCAAACGTATTTTTGCTCCGATTAACGCCGCTAACGTCCCCATTCTCAAACCTCACAACCTCTCTCCAAATAAAGTGTAGTTTACCCACTTTGAAGGTTGGAGAGTCTTTAAACTACAATCAGTTTATCTAATTGTAGCTTTAAATACTTTGGGGTATAATCTTCCACAAGACTACATATTGTGACAGTCTGACTAAGTCTTTCTTCCTATTCGACTGGGATTGAGAAGCTGGAATACGACTCGAACAGCAGAATAAACCCCAACAATCCAGAACAACCAAGCAATCGAGTAGGCAAATAGAACCATTAACTAGTAATTCCGGAGTATTTTTTTGAGCTATTCAAAAATGAAGAAACGATGTGGTTCACATAATCATGATTGAAACTTCTAATCCCAAGATTATTTACAAAATGATGCCCCATCTTGTTTCGTACCATTCACCGTATATGATCGTCATTTTCTGGCTAGCCGCAAGTTTGCTCGTCTCTGTTTCGTTATTCGCCGTTTTCTTTTACAAATGGAAAGTCTTGACGCAAGTTCTGGTCTTCAAAGCGGCAGTTCATACGAGGCTAGCGACAATTCTGGAAATAACGCCAAAAGAATCGGACAAGAGGCTGCAGCTTTCCGCTAAAATTATTAAGTGCATGAACGAAGGGGTTATTGTAACCGATTTAAACGGCAATATTATGACCACCAATTTGGCATTTACTCGTTTAACCGGATATAGAGAAGAGGAAGCCCAGGGTAGAAATTTGTCGCTGCTCCTGTCGGAACAGTTCAGCCCCGGTTTCCTTAATGAAGTCTGGGAGAAATTAATAGACTGCGGATATTGGCAAGGAGAAATACGAAACAAGCATAGGAGCGGACTCATTCATGTGCTCAATATGCGGGTTTATTCCATTTATAGTGACAACGGACAGTTGGAATGCTACGCCGCAATCATGGAGGATATTACCGAGCGGAAATTAAATGAAGAAAAAATGCGTTATCGCGCTTATTACGATTCGCTTACGGCTTTGCCGAACCGCGAATTCTTTCATAACCGATTGATCCAGGCTTTCGAAGAAGCAAAGCAAAACCAGTCCAGAATTGCCGTTATGTTTTTGGATGTGGATGGATTTAAAGGGGTGAACGATTCATACGGGCATCTTGTCGGCGATCAACTGCTGCAGGAGTTTGCCGGAAGAATCAAATTCACGCAAGCTGACAGCAGCGATAACATTGCCCGATTTGGCGGTGACGAATTTATACTATTTACTGAAATCCATACCGAACGGGAGGCGGCGAGTCTGGCGGAAGCACTCCTTACAACGATATCTAAACCCTACCGAATCAACGATTGCAGCATCGAAATCTCATGCAGCATAGGAATCAGTCTGTATCCCGATCAAGGCCAGGATGTGCAAGATTTGATCAAACTCGCCGATGAAGCGATGTACATTGCCAAAAAACGAGGAAAAAACAACTACCAGTTTAGGCATCAGTCGGCTTGCGGGACAACGCTCTTGCAACGCTGACCGATATAGGCAGCCGCCCTTACAGCGGCAGGCGCACTGTAAATGTAGTGCCCTTGCCGACGACGCTTTCCGCATGGATCGTACCACGGCCGGCGTTCACAATATTATGAGCGATCGCGAGCCCCAGGCCGTGTCCGCCGGATTGCCGCGTCCTCGATCGATCCTGCCGGTAGAAGCGGTCGAAGATGCGGGGCAGCGCTTCGGCTGCGATGCCGATCCCGTTGTCCTTGACCTCGACGGTCAACATCCGTTCCCCTTTTACCGTCCTTTCGGCGAGCTTGACTTGCACGGTCCTATTCTCCGGCGAATATTTCACGGCGTTATCGACAAGCAGAATAAGCAGCTGCGCGAATCTCTCTTCGTCCCACTCCACAACGAGGTCAGTCGGAGCATCCAGCTCGATGGCGATGCGCTTGCTATCCCCCAACGGCCGAAGGCGATCGACGGCCTTCGCTGCCGCCAAGCCGGCATGAAATGGCGATCGGTTAAGAGCAAGCTCTCCGGAATCGGAACGAGCAAGCTGCAGTAAATCTCCCGTTAGTTTCGCAATCGATCCGACTTCCTGTTTCATTCCCGATAAGAGATTGTGAGCGAGAGGGAGGTCTGCGGCGCTTTCTTCCAGCTCCAGTTGGAGCGCTTCAATCGAGGTTAAAAGCACGCTAAGCGGCGTTCTTAGCTCATGTGAAGCGTCCGCTGCAAACTCCTTCTGTCTCGCGTAAGAACGAGCGATCGGGACCATTGCTTTGCGAGACATCCAATAACTGAACCCTAAAGCCAGTAAAAAGAACAAAAGCGCCATGCCGACCAGCAGAATGAGCAGCCAGCGGAACAAGTTGTGTTGGAACGTAACCTCTTTTCCGATGTATAACATGCTGCTCCGATCCCCGTTAAACGCCAATTCGCGGGCCGTAACCAAAAATTTCGCATCGCGGGCCGACGAGCCGCTGAAGATCTGCATCGCCATTCGAGTATAATCGTCCCGTACGAATTGTCCTTGCGAGATCGCCTGCATTACTTGCTCGCGCAATTGAGACTGAATTTCGCCGCCCAGTTGGACATGCCCGCCATCGCCGATCAAATAATAGAACGACTGATCGTTGCTAATCGAGAATGCATCCTCTACGTCGCGAGGGGGCGGACGGGTCGAATCGCCGCCTTGATCGCTCCATTGCTTCAGCGCTTGAAATTCGCTATCGGCGATTGCGCCCAGAGCGGATCGCTGCTCGCTCCAAATCACCCCGTACAGCAGGGCATACACGCCGATAATGAACAGGCTCAGAAATAAAATGAGCATGCCGCTGTATTGAAGCGTCAGCTTGTTACGCGTCATGGCGAACAGGTCGCCGTTCGCCGTCCGCCTTTGGATTGTCCATTTAGGCTTCAATTCGATACCCAACGCCTCTCACGCTCCTGATGAGCTCCTGCGCAAAGGACGACCCGAGCTTCTTGCGAATTAATTTGACGGTCGCATCGATCGTCTTCAAATTCACCTCGGCGTCGAGCCCCCATACTTTGTCCAATATCACTTCCCGCGACAACGTAAGCCCCTTATTCTGTACGAGCAAATCCAAGATTTGAAACTCGCGGGGAGACAATTTCATTTCTTCGCCGCCAATCTTGGCAATCTGGTTGTTTCTGTGCAGCTCCAAATCGCCGATCCGGATAACGTCCTCTTGAAGGGGGACGAACGTTCTGCGCGACAATGCCCGCAGCCTCGCGAGCAACTCCTCGATCTCAAACGGCTTAACTAAGTAATCGTCCGCCCCCGCATCGAGACCTTCAACGCGATCCTGCAGCGCATCCTTTGCCGTCAGCATCAGAATCGCCCCGGCGTACCCGAGCTTGCGCAGCTTCGCGCAGGCGTCGCGGCCATTCCCATCCGGCATCATCCAATCGAGGACGACTACATCGTAGCTGGAAGCGGTCGCATACTCGTAAGCGTCGCGGCCCGTCGTCACCCAGTCGACCGTGCAGCCGGCTTTCCTCCTGATCATGTGCGCGGTCAACTCACCTAACCGGACATCGTCTTCCGCCAGCAATATTTTCAAGGCGGTTCCCCTCTTTCCGAATCACTCTACTAAAAAAAGTATATTCGATAGAGCTCGCGCTTTCACTATATTTTCACCAACTCCGGGTAACATCGGGATCAAGCAACAACAAACCTACGATGAAAGGAAGAGGATGAACATGAAGAAGACGGCAAAATGGATGGCTGCTACGTTGGCGGCAGCGGTAATTATCGGTGGGGGGACGGCGCTTGATCGTTCCAATCACACGATGGCCGCTCCTTCCGGACAGAACGAGTGCGTTTCGGGGGGCACCGGTAAAGCGCCACCGCCGCCTAGCGGACACGACGGACAGCGCAATCCAGATCACCCTCGCCCGCCTAAACAATCCGGAGCCGGCGCAGGCGGACAAGCTGCCGCCCCGGCCTCCGGCAACTTGACTACGGTCACTACTACCAAGGACGGCACCGTTTCCGTCACTGTGTCGGGGGGTTATGAGACCGACCCGCAAGATCATGGTCGCCCCGTCGTTCTCATCGCTGCCGCCCTCGGGGTTCCGACCGAAGTATTCCGCGAAGCGTTCAGCGGCGTAACGCCAGCCGAACTGAGCAGCGGCGGTCCGACCGCCGAGGAGGCGCAAAGCAATAAGGCGGCGCTGCTGAAAGTACTGGCTCCTTACGGCATCACCAACGACAGATTGGACGAAGTATCCGACTACTATCGTTATAACGGAAAGCAATCGCAAACCTGGAAGATCGTTCCGGCAACCGCCGCCGCAATCGTGGACAACGGCGTCGTAACGGGAATCTCCATCATGAACCCCGGCTCCGGCTATTCTTCGGCGCCCACGATAACGATTAAAAGTCCGAACGGCACGATAACGGCAAAGGCGACGGTTTCCTACTCCGAAGACTTCGCGAAAAATGGAAGCCTCTCTTCCATCAAGCTCAAGTAGTCTCTCGAAATTGAGCGCAAGTAGGAGAAAGGCGAGTTCGGCGGTATAAGGAAATCCTTGTCCGCAAGCCTCGGCGCATGCCGAGACGATAGAGCGATGTGGAGGTCATAGGCAAATGGAAAAAAAGTTTTTAGGGAAAGCGTTAATCGGGAAACAAGTCGCACAAGACATTACGGACAAAAAAGGCGTGCTCCTGATGAGATCGGGGACGGTGTTAACGGAGGCGAAGGTGGCATTGCTTCAAAAGTATCATATCGTTCAAGTGTTCGTACAAGAGTGATTCGATTGCTTGGGGGGCAACAATCGGTGAGGGCCGAGAGGCTGTTCAGCCAAGAGGAAGTATGCGAGCAGACCGGGGGCGGGGGCGGCTAGCCTTAGCCCCTATTTGCTTATCGGAAACCTATCGCGGATTTCGACGCAAGCCTTCAGATAATTTTCGCTATCCAGCAAACTCCTTACAACATCCCGAATTTCACTGTTGTCGTCAGCAATCAAAATTTGCTTGCTCATCTCATCTCATCTCATCTCTCCTTGCTTCATGTTCAGTATAGTTTGGCCGTTTTGCCTCCGTCAGCCCATTCAGCCGACTTAAGAATTCTTCAGAAATCATATAGATCTCTCTTCATATTTTCGCTTTATACTTTACATGAGTCGCCTTTGTAGCGGGCTATATTTACAAGGACAAGCTGATCCAATTATTTTCCGGACTGGATAAAGGGGGCAGGAGAGAAAAAATCGTTGAACAGAACGTTAACAGCACAACAAAGAGAGCCGAGCAAGGCTTCAACGCTAAGGCTGAACTTCTAGCTTTAATATGTCTTACATTCAATGCTTCAACTTCAAGCTTGATCTTGGAAAAGCATTACTGTTAAATTTGCGAAGGAGCATTGATATGAATGCACAAAAAGAAGGACATGCACAACCGATGAATCTACGGGAACGGGTACACTTTCTAGACATCGTACGCGGATTCGCCATGCTGGGCATTATTATCGTCAATTATTTTCTGATCGTAGATTCCGTAAAGGGGTTCGAAATGGCCTCGGATGACGTCGTTCATAATATGGTTTCCTGGTTTGCCGAAGGAAAATTCGTTACCTTGTTCTCTTTCCTGTTCGGTGTCGGGTTCATGATTTTTATGAATCGAGCCTTGCAACGGGTTAAGAGTCCCAACAAACTATTTGCCCGCAGGCTAACCATTTTATTGGGATTTGGCGTTTTGCACATCACATTTGTTTGGGTCGGAGATATATTGGCCTTTTATGCCGTAACCGGCTTCCTGTTACTGATCTTCTACAAATGTAAACCCAGAACGCTATTGCGCTGGATTGTCGCACTACTTGCCATCCAATTCCTAATCCCCGTTATCACTATGCTATATAATGTCATGAATACTGCAGCAACAGAAATACCGAAGTTTGCAGAGTTTGCTCTATCTAGCCATGATAGCAGCCTCTCCTTCCTAGCCTCCATCGGAGCTAGATGGTCAGATATGAAAACGATGGCTTTGAGCTCATTTTCTACTGTGTACTCCATGTTTCTTATGTATCTGTTGGGCGTATACTTTGTTAAAATGGAACTTTTCAAAAACATGAATGAGAAAAAGCACATATGGAATCGAATCTGGATAATTAGCACGATCGCTTTTCTAATCACAGAGAGCAGTATGCTGCTCGTCGGGCCTTTTCCTTCTGAGGATATGCTGTGGACGGAGATTTTCGCTGTCTTGGGACAAAACGGGGGCTTAACTGGAAGTATGTTCTATATGAGCACTCTTGCGATGCTGTTTCTGCACGTGTCCAGGATGCAGGGTGTTCTAATGATTTTTACCAAAGTCGGACGGATGTCACTGACCTGTTATCTGCTGCACTCCATCATTGGAACCATTCTGTGGCTTGGGTACGGATTCGGGCTTGCGGAACATATTCAATCCGCCGGTACATTAGTAATCGGTCTGGCGGTTTACGTAGTGCTCGTGATCTTCAGTACATTGTGGTTAAAGCAATTTAAGTACGGACCTATGGAATTTATTTGGCGCAAACTGACTTATGGCAAAGTAAACGAGTTCCCCAGACCAGCGGCTCCACAGCCTGCGAGAGAATCCGTTTTATAAAGAACCTAGTGAATGGAGAAATGCGCAATTATGAAAACAAAAAAGGAAACACAGGTTACTCTGGCACTGGCAGAGAAGTCCGATCTGCCTGAATTCAAAAAAAATTTACAGGAAGCATTTGCGATTGCTGTGGTTGAGACGTTCGGTGCTGACAAAGATGAACCGATTCCATCGGACAATGACGTTCAGGCATCTTTTGATGTTGATGGAGCGGTCGTCTATCATATTCTTCAGGACGGCAAGAGAGTCGGTGGAGCGGTATTACGCATCGATAACGAAACCCAGCATAATTTTCTGGATTTGTTCTATGTATCTCCAGAACACCACAGCTACGGAATTGGTCTATCGGCTTGGAAAGCTATTGAAGCACAGTATCCGGAAACTGTGCTTTGGGAAACCGGTACGCCTTATTTCGAAAAGCGTAATATCCACTTCTATGTGAATAAGTGTGGATTTCAAATCGTAGAGTTCTACAATAAATACCACTCCGATCCGCATAATATGCATCACCATGGTAGCGAAGATGACAAGCCTCAGCCCGGCGGGGATGACTTCTTCAGATTTGTAAAGGATATGACAGTTCCAAGATTTCGTCGGCGCAAATCATGAGCAACACATTACAAATCCCGATCAAACAAAAAGCTCCTGAACTGTCACAAGGACAGATTCAAGAGCTAGTTCATTCTTAAGGTGGTGCGGTCAAGAGGACTCGAACCTCCACGGTATTGCTACCACTGGCACCTGAAGCCAGCGCGTCTGCCAATTCCGCCATGACCGCATGTGTTGCTTGTTGTTTGGCGTCAACGTTCAATATCTTACCATGATTCCCTCACTCGGGTCAAGCCTTTATTTGGAAGCAGAGAAAAACCGTCAGGAAAGCTTCCCGACGGCCTCTTAATTACACTTCGTACTGGACAACGACGCCGCCGTCGTCGACGTATTCGATAACCGCCTTGCTCGTTCTCAGATCAATCGCAAGGCTGCAGGAACTGCTATCCTTGCGCCACGCCAGACGAACCTCGTGTGAAGCGCAATCCGTCGGGAGGATAAACTCGCCGTTAAACGCCTCGTAATCGTTTCTGAACTTGATCAGCTTGATCAAGCGTTGAACGACCGGCTGGAGAACGGCTTCTTCTATCTCCACGGCCGTATAATTGTGTCGGTTGATTTCCCGCCCTTCGCCGGTTTCGGCGACACGCTCCGTATCATTCTTGCCGGCAAGCAGTCCGACGTAATACACTTGCGGAATGCCTGGCACGAAGAACTGGATCGCTCTGGCTGCCAGGTATGCGTCGTCGTTGCACTCAAGCACGGAGTAGTAGGAGCAGCGAATCTGATGAACGTCGAATCCATCCGCCGCCTTGTGCTTATCCGAGTAGATCAAACTTAGATTCGAGCCGCGCGCCAGGCACACATCGACCAATTCGCGCGCCCCCTTCGTATCGATCAGATCGTCCAGATCCGGCTTCACCGGCACTCCGTCATGACAATCCAGCATCGTGAACTGCTTCTCCGGGCGATCCTGCAGATAGCTCATCAGCGCTTCGCTCGACCGATTGACGAACGTCTCCAGTACGCGGTAGGGCAAAATAAAGTCGTAAATCCAATAACCTCGCTCCGCCAGCTTGTACTGGATTTCGTAGTGTGCGTGAACCTCAGGCAGCAGCTCGATGTCCATACTGTTCGCCAAAACCGAGATCCATTCGAGAACGTCCCAGATTTCCGGCTCGACGAAGAAGCTGCTTGTCCCCGGCTTCTTAATGACATAACCAACCGCATCCAGACGGACGATCTTAACGCCGTGCTTTTGAAAGTTGGCGAAATATTGCTCAAACAATTGTCTGACCTTCGGTGAGTAAATATCGAGATCGATCTGCTCGGAGGGATCGGACTTGCCGAACGTCGTCCACACCCGCTCTTCCCGGCCGTCCTCCGTCTTGAACGTCGAATACGGCAGCGGCCGCCGCAAAAACATCTGAGCGATATGCTCGTCTACCGGCTGCCCGTCCTCCCAGATTTTGTCGAGGGTCATAAAATAATCCGCGTATTCCGATTCGCGACCACGCTTCAGAAAATCGTGGAAATATGCCGACTGCGCGGAGATGTGGTTGACCATCAAATCGACGAGTATATCGAACGATTTCCCGATTTCATTTACATCGTCCCAATTTCCGAACCGAGGCTCGATTTCCAAATAAGTTAGCGGTGCGAATCCCCTATCGCCCGAGGAAGGATACGGAGGCAGAACATGAATGCCGCCTTTAAACACGTCGAGGAAGTGCCGATGAAGCACCTTCCTTAACTCCTTCAAATCTCCGCCCAGCGAATCCGGATAAGTGATGAGCTGCACCTGATTTTTGATCGTCATTGTTTTCAAGCCTCCTACACCAGTTCGTACATTTCCTTGATCTGTTCAAGCTTGGGCAGATTGGCAACCGCCCCCGTGTATTTCAGCTTATACGCGCTGACCGCAAACCCCGCCTGCAGCGCCTCCCGGATTGTGCTGCCCTTAATGAGCGAGGAATAGAAGCCGGCCCAGAACGCATCCCCCGCTCCGGTCGTATCGACTACCTCGGTCGCCATCGTCTTGAATTTAAGCGTCTCCTTGCCGTTCGACACGAGCGCACCGTCGGCTCCGAGCGTCATTACGACGAGCTTAGCGCCCAGTTTCAGAAATTTTTCAAGCTGATTTTCATAAGAGTCCGCACCAAACAGCCTCTCCGCATCCACTTCGGAAGGTTTAACGATATCCACCTTACTGATGATGGACTTCACATATTCGACGCCATCTTCGTCCTTCGCCCAAATCATCGGATGATAGTTCGGATCGAAGCCGATCAGCGCGCCATGTTTTCTGGCCTTCTCCAGAACTCGCTCAATCGTGCCGCGCGCAGGCTGCATCGAGATCGGCCAGCAGGAGAAATGTACGATTTTAGCCCGGTCCAGCGCCTGATCCAGCTCCGGCGTGTACGCCAGACGGTAATCCGCGTCCCGGTAGAAGATCGGAACAGGCGTCTTCTTGCTCTTGGTTACGACCACCATGCTGGTTGCATGGTTCGCTTGCTGAATGCAGCGCGTATCGATACCCTGCTCCTGCAGATGTTTGATGAGAAATTTGCCAAGGCCGTCGTCGCCGACCGTTGAAGCGACTAACGCGCGAATACCGAGCTTGCTGACATTCATCGCTATATTGGAAGGCGAGCCGCCGAAATAGCGGTTATACGTATCGCAGTCCACATTTTCATCGTAATCCGCTGAAATCATATCGACCAGCAAATCGCCAATTGTCAATAAATCGATCTCTCTATCTGGAAAAGACAAGCGGTCCTCATAGTTAAACATTTCGTTTCCTCCATCTCCTGGCCATTCCACTTGCTTATCCGAAAAAGACGTACGCCACCTTCATCTCATCTTCCCTCAGCTGTAATTTCCGCGTGGCCTCAAGCAGCGGCGTACGGTCGTAAACAAGGCTCTTCATCGCGATTTGTCCGTCGGTAATCGTGAAGTAATGCGCTTCTTTCGACGGATCGTCCGGTCGACGGTAAGATACGCTTCCCGGATTCAGCCACAGGCTCGTATCGCTTAAATAATGCACGCATCTGCGGTGCGTATGGCCGAAAATAATGCGACGGTCCCCCGCTGCCTCGACCGTTCCCCCGTTGCGTTCCGCCCAGAAGGCGTCGTACTTGGGCAGGCTGTCGATCGTCAGATAGTTTTCGTACAGATGCTGCATCGTATAGCTGTAACCGTCCATCTCGAAGGTTCGGTACTCGGGAATGCTTTCGAGGAAGGAGATTTCCGCCTCGCCCAGCAGACGGGCATTGTGATGCGCCCACTTGATCTGATCCTCCGCAACGTCCAGTCCACGGTTTCCATTACGATATACGTCGATAATAATATCGTCATGATTGCCGCGAACGCAGATCGCTCTATGCTTGTGCACCCATTCGATGACCTTTCCCGGAAACGGTCCGTAGTCGACGAGATCTCCCGCGCAATAAATCACATCACAGTCGGGCTCCGCCTTGCGGATGGCCTCCAGCGTGTAGACGTTGGCATGAATGTCCGAAATAATTAAAGCTTTCATCGTTTGTTCAGCTCCCGTTTAGAGTTCTACGACAAGCCCGTCATAGGCCATCTCAAATCCGTACTTCTTTGCCTCTACAGCCAACTCGTCGTGCGTCATGCCGCACATGTGCGAAATATGCGTGAGCAGATACCGCGTACGATCGTTCACGCAGCCATATTGTTCAAGCTTCCGGCGCATCTCCCGATTTTCGCCCAGTCCCATATGACCGTCTCCCGGCAATACCCCGCGCGCGCAATCCATGCTGACGAGATCAAAATGCAGGCCGGCAATCCGCTCGTAGTTCTGTTCGCCGATCGCGTCCGTGTCATTCGCATACAGAATGCGCCTGCCCTCCCCTTCGATCATATAGATATAGCACATTTCATCTCGTCTATGATTGGCAATCAGTGGAGTGAAGACCAACCCCGATGTCGCGAACGGCACTAACGGCTCGACATAATGGAATGCCAGCTGTTCCAGATAACCTTTCAGCTTCTTGTTCACGCCTTGATAGAACAGCGTCTCGACCGGTTTGCATCCGTATACCTGTACTTGCTGTACGCCGCCTTGCGCATAATCGATTGTGCAGTAATTGGGCTTGCCGCGAAGCATTAAGGAGAAAATATCGAAGTGATCCTCGTCCGCATGCGTAACGACGATACTCTCTACCTTGGCCAGGTTCAGCCCGTATGCCAGCTTCTGTCCATACAAATCGGGCGACACGTCGACCAGTATCGTATCGTTAATCAGAACGTTGGAGCGACGTTTCAGATTGCGGCCGCCCGCCCGAAGCGCCCGCCTGCATACGTCGCATTCGCAGAACATCGCCGGGAAGCCCTCCGAGGCGCCTGTGCCCAAGTATTGAAACCGCATATTCAACCTCCTCCCCTCATTAAAGGTCCGTCATAGCTTAGCCCTTCACGCCGGATGAAGCGACAGATTGAATAAATTGCTTCTGAAAGATGAGGAAAATAATCAACGTCGGGATCGTCACCATCGAGCCGAACGCAAAGATCTCTCCCCAATACACATAAGCGTCCGAATAAAGAGACTTCATCGCCTGAGGCAGCGTACGGTAAGTATCGTCCCGAGTAACGAGCGTTGGCCAGATCAGATCGCCCCATCTGCGAATAAATGTCATGATCGCTACCGTCGCCATAACCGGCTTGGACAGCGGCAGCATGATGCTCCAGAAGCTGCGCACATAACCGGATCCGTCGATAATCGCCGCTTGCAGCAATTCCTTCGGCATGCCCTTGAAATGGTTATAGAATAGAAATACGTAAGCCGGATAAGCGAGCGCCGGAATGACGAGCACCGACATCGTATTGAGCATGTGCAGATCGGCGGCAACGAGCATCCGATTGATGATAACCGCCTCGGACGGAATGATCATAAGCCCGATAATGGCGGCGACGATCAGGTTTTTGCCGCGGAAGTCGAGCAGGCCGAGCGCATATCCGATCATCGCATTGATGATCGTCCCGAACAGCACAACCAGCAACGTCGAAATTGTCGAGTTCATGAAATACTTGAAGAAATCCATTTTGGCGAAAATATTTTTGTAGTTCTGAAAGCTGAGATCGCCGTAAGGAATAAAGCCTTTAATCGAGGACATGTCCGCAACGATCTGCAGGTCCGGCTTAAAGGAAGCGACGAACAAATACAGCAGCGGGCCGGCAAACACGACGCCGACTAGCGCGTAGAGAACATACATCAGCGACAAGGAGATGCGCTTGCGCGCGGATAACGGTGAAGAGTTCATGCTATTTATCTCCTTTCGTGATGACTTTGTTCTGAATTAAGGAAATAATCAGGACGATGACGAAGAAGACGACCGCCATTGCCGACGAATAACCGATTTGATTTCTTGAGAAGCCGATGTTGTACATGAACAGAACAACCGTATTGGTGCTGTTCTGCGGACCGCCGTCGGTCAGCATGTAGACCTGTGTAAACAGCTTCAGCGCCGCTATCGTATTTGTAATGATTACGAAATTAAGCGTGTTCTTGAGCATTGGAATGGTAATTTTCATGAAAACCTGCCATTTCTTCGCTCCGTCAACCTTGGCCGCCTCGTAAATCTCTTCCGGGATATATTGCAGGCCCCCGAGGATGATGATCATCTGCATGCCGATCGCCTGCCAGATGGACATAATCGCGATACCGTACATCGCCATGTCCGGATCCTTGAGCCAGAGCTTCCCTTCAATACCGAAGGACGCGAGGATAGAGTTGAGCAGGCCGTCTTCGCTAGGCGAGAAAATAAACGCCCAAATGACGGCCACGACCGTCATCGATACGACTTGCGGACTGAAGTAGATCAGTCGGATAAACCCGATACCCTTGATGGCTTTGTTGACGAACACGGCCAGCAGCAGCGAAAGCGCAACGGTAAACGGTACGAATAGAAGCGCGAAGAACGCCGTGTTGCCGAATGCCTGCAGCGAGGTATCGTTCGTAAATACTTTCAGATAGTTATTGAATCCGACGAACCGCAACGGATTGTTGGGATTCGCGACCAGCATCTTGTTCGTGAAGGAATAAACAATGGCCATCACGAACGGAATCAGCATAAAGACGATAATGATCAGAAGCGATGGCGCGCTAAGCAGCCATGCCGCGGATGTCTGGCCGTCGGCTATGCGATTGGGATTTTTCTTCATGCAGGAAACTCACCTCGCGTATCATTGAGAAGGGCCGGGCGATCAGCCCGGCCCTAGCGGTTGTTACTTATTCCAGCCGTTCTCGGTAATGACTTCGTCCAGATCCTTGGACGCTTTGGTCAACTCTTCTGCCGCATCGCTGCCGAGAAGCAGGTTAGCGACAACGCCCTTCATCACATTGTAAATCTCGTTGTGCGCCGGCGTTTGCGGACGCAGATAGCCGATGCCTGCTTCCAATTGCTCGCGGTACAGGTACAATCTGCCGCCTTCTTTGTAGTTCTCATTCTCGTTCAGCACGGAAATTCTGGCCGGAATGCCGCCGTTTACATCCGTCATCTTGGCAATGTATTCTTTAGAGATCGCTTCGTTCAATACCTTCCAGCTGTCGTCGGCTACATTATTTTTTTTGCGCTGCCGTCGTAATGCCCCAGATCACCGAGCCGCTTCCCGTGTATACGCCATTGCCGAAGTCGGGAATCGGGATCAGAATCGCGTCGTCGCCTAACGTTTCGAAGTGCTCCTTGGCCTTCCAGTGACCGATCAAGGCCAGCGCGTTTTCCTTGCGGACGTAGAAGCCGTCTTCGTAATCCGCAACCGGGTTTAAGTACTCGTTATCGATCATCCAGCTGATGTAATCGAATGCCGCGATCGTTTCCTTGCTGTTCAGCTTGCCGTCCGTCAGTCTAGTCTCGCGGTCCAGCATATCACCGCCGAAGCTTTTTACGATTGGCGTGTATGTGTAGTAGAGCGTTTTAGGAGAATTCTGTCTGATGTAGATCGGATATTTCACGCCGTTTTGCTTCAGCTTGGCCAACGCATCCTCGAACTCCGCACGATCCCATGCATCCTTGTAGCTTGTCGGAATGCGGACGCCCGCGGCTTCAAGCATCGATTTATTGCCCCACAGACTCATGCCGGAATCGAATTGCGCCGTTGCGTACAGCTTGCCTTTGTAAGTACCTTCGTTGATGACCGACGGCAGCATGTCCGACTTGATTTCATCCGTCATATAATCGTCCAGCGGCGCCATGACGCCGGCTTCGATATAATAAGACAATTCAGTCGCATCCATGATTACGATGTCCGGCGTATCGCCGACGACCGGAGACATTTTCAATTTGTTATAAAACTCTTCGTTCGGAAAAAATGCAAATTCCAGGTTGAATTCGTCGTACTTCGCATCGATTTCAGGAAGAATCTCGTTGTATACAGCCGTTTCCGCGCCGTCGAGACCCCAGATCTTGATCGTGACCGGCTTCTTGCCGTCGCTCGGTTTCTGCGATGCCGAACCGCTTGGCGTTGCGCTGCCGCTCGGCGATGCGCCTTCCGAATTGGAGGACGATCCGCAACCGGCCGTGAACAACGATAAGCTTAACAAAGTAAGTGCCGTGATTTTAAAGCTGCCCTTCTTCATCTCTTGAATACCCCTCTCTCGACTTCACCATGTTGAAATGTAATCTGCTTTCGAGTGCATCCGGGGATATGCAAACCGGTTTGCATATCGGGTAAAAGTTAACCGGAT